>ENA-OPAK01000697-OPAK01000697.1-human-gut-metagenome-genome-assembly--contig:-NODE-697-length-11656-cov-3.050771_pt1 | contig 11656 bp, 5 predicted proteins | sample MGYA00241055_ERZ501426 | MGnify/ENA primary metagenome ERZ501426 (study PRJEB25962, sample SAMEA2042626) | human gut metagenome | biome: human gut; feature: human-associated habitat; material: faeces... | reverse complement strand
TCTCAGGCTGCTGAGTATCAAGGTGTATTGTTCTTTTTGCCTGTCAAGCACCAGTTCAAGGATAGCGGCTTCAAAAGACTTTGTGTCACTATACTGCCGATAGAAATCCGAAATGAATTTCTGCCTGTCAAAAGAGAAAACGTGATTGTCTATATAGTCCCTGTATATTCTGTTGAGTTCTCCGTACCGGGGGATTATCGTCTGTATCTTGTCTGCCATAGGTGTCTTACTTTTGTTTGTTCTTTTCATTGTCAAGAAGCATCGTCAGTTCTTCTTCCACCTGTTCTATGCTCGGCAATGCCGATTTCAGGTTCTCTGGTACGGCCTTGCTGAGTTGGTAGTCACTGATGCCGATAGGCTGGTCATAGCCTGTCAGTGCATACTGCGCAACAATCTCATCCTTGCCCTTGCACAGCAGCAGCCCGATGGTCTTGTTGTCATTTTCTCCCCTCAGTTTGTCGTCCACCACATTGATGTAGAAATTCAACTGTCCGGCGTATTCCGGTTTGAACGGGGTGGCTTTCAGTTCCACAACCACGTATGCATGGAGCTTGATATTGTACAGAATCAGGTCGGCATAGAAATCGCTGTCGCCAATCTGGAAATGCTTCTGCCTTGCGACAAAGGCGAATCCGTTGCCCATTTCCAAAAGATAACGGGTAACGTGCTTCACCAGTTGTTCCTCTATGTCCCTTTCGTCCGCACGTTCTTTGGCTCCTGCCAAGTCAAAGATATACGGGTCTTTCAACAGGTAGTTGGCAAGGTCGCTTTGGGGCGCAGGAAGCGTGGCGGTAAAATTATTGACCTTGTGACTGTTGATTTGCCGTTCAAACAATTTGCTTTCAATCTGCATTTTAAGAGTATTGCTGCTCCAGCCCATTTCTACAGACTGTTTCATGTACCAATATCTCACACCTAACGGCAACGAACTGTCAAGTATAACCATTTGGCTTGCCCAGTTTATTCTGGCAATAGGGGATGTCAAGAAAAACTTTTCTATCTCACTAATCTCCATCCTGTAAATGGCAGAAACAGTTTTCGCTACATCCTGAATTTGCGCAGGAACTTCCTGCGTAATTTTTAAAGACTGACAATCAGCGGATTGTATTTGCGCAGTAAGTTCCTGCGTAAATTGTCCGTTGTTTAGTTTCAATACTTCATCTGTAACATTCTGTATGCTTGGAACAGACAATCTTGCATCCGTATCAATGAAACTTCGTAGCACGTTCAGCGGATATGACCGTGCGAATTGGCACATATAGGTAAGGTTGCGTTCCGAATAGCCTTTCTTTTCAGGATAATTGAAACGGATAGCCTTTGCCAGTTGCTTGATGATTTTGCTTCCCCAGCCTTGCAAGTTCTGATGATACAGGATATAGTTGCCCATTTTCCAGTAATGGAACAGCATTTGCGCATTGGCTGCGGTAATCAGCCGGACTTGCGCCTGTTCTATTTCCGAACCGACAGCGTGAACAAATGCGTCAAAGTCCGTTCTTCCTATATGATATTCTCTGTTATTTTCCATTCTAATGTTTATTGTTGTCGCAAATATAATTCAAATAGCTGATAATCTATGAAACTGATTGATACTTTTATAGTTGGTTAAACTTGTTCATGGCATTTGCCTTAATATCATCCGCTATGTCAATATAAGGCTTCATGGCTTTATAGTCACTATGCCCCGTCCATTTCATTACTACCTGTGCCGGAATACCGAGAGCCAACGCATTGCAAATGAATGTTCTTCTTCCTGCATGGGTGCTTAGCAATGCGTATTTTGGGGTGACTTCATCTATACGTTCATTTCCTTTATAATAAGTCTCCCGTACAGGCTCATTGATTTCAGCCAGTTCTCCCAGTTCTTTCAGATAATCATTCATTTTCTGATTGCTGATAACGGGCAGTGCCATGTGGTTTTCAAAATGGATGTCCTTGTATTTTTCAAGTATGGCTTTACTGTACTTGTTCAGTTCAATACTCAGACTATCTGCCGTTTTAACGGTGGTGACTTCTATATGGTCGGACTTGACATCACTTCTCTTTAGGTTACGAACATCTGAATAACGCAGACTGGTAAAGCAACAGAACAGGAAAACATCCCGGACACGTTCCAGATACTGTTTGTCTTTGGGTATCTGATAGTCTTTTAGTCTGTTCAACTCTTCCCATGTCAGGAAGATTACCTTCTTGGGGGTGGTTTTCAATTTCGGTTTGAACGTATCGTATGCTATATTCTGGTGATAGTCTTTCTTGAAGCTCCATCGCAGGAACCATTTGAGGAATCCCATTTGTTTACCGATGGTACTGTTTCTCATGTCTTTTTTGTCACGCAGGAAATTGATATACTCGTTCAATCCGAACTCATCGAAATATTCAAAGGTCACATCTTCCTTGAACTCCTTGAGGTGATTTTTAACGGCTGCAAACTTTTCGTATGTGGATTCAGTCCAGTTATTCTGATTGCCGCATTCTTTTACAAATTCATCGAACACCTCCCAAAAACTTATCTGTGCTTCTTCCTGCTGTTCTTCGTTGGCATTCTTCATCCGCAGGTTGAATGCATCCTTTAGTTGTTGGGTAGTTGGCATGGTTTCCTGTACCTCAAACTCCTTGAACACATTTTGAATTTCGGCATAGTATTTCAGCAGATCGGCATTGATTTCAGATGCACTTTGCTTTAATTTGTTGGTACACCCGTTCTTTACTCGCTGCTTGTCGGAATCCCATTTGGCTACATCGATGCGGTAACCCGTTGTAAACTCAATGCGCTGGCTTGCGTATATGACGCGCATACGGATGGGGACATTCTCCACAATTGGCACACCGTTCTTTTTCCGGCTTTCCAATGCAAAAATGATGTTTCGTTTGATATTCATAATTGGGTGCGTTTGAAATTCTACACCCAAATATACACCCAATATTTGGAATAGCAAAAGATATTCAGAAAGATTTAGATTTACTATGTATTCCAAATTGTGTGTGATTATCAGTAATTTGCAATTTTATGATATTTCTTGAATGTATAGGTTCGAGAGCCTGTCTCTCCGCTGGAAAGAATTGCAAAACAAAGAAAATCCCTGTAAATTAATACTTTACGGGGATTTTTTGTTTTTGGTGCATAGCAAAAATAAGCATATCAAAGCATTCTTTCGGTGTACTATTCGGTGTACCTGGTCTTATGCTTACATATGTGATATCTTCATGCTCTCAAAAAAGATCAAGAACTTTTCAAAAAAGACGACGACCTTTTTAAAAAAGAACAGGAACTTTTTTAAAAACGTCTTGGTCTTTTTTATTGTTACCAATGCATCGTAAACCGTCATTCTGTGGAGGTACAGACCTTTCATGCGTACTTTTTGCGGGGAAAAAGCCTAAAACACCCTACTTTATATCAAGTCGAAACGATCTATAAGAAAATGGTATGTGGCTGAAAACAAGTAATTTATGTGGAAATATACTTCAAAACATTGTGAGAGTATGAGAGCATGAATGAGAGCAATTTTTTTTATCCTTACTACATAAACCGTTAATAATAAACCTGTTATATATGCAGTGAGGGCATGAGGGTATACATGGCTCGAACTTTTCTTTGGAATATGCAAAACGGCTATATTCCACGATATAGGAATATATGCCGTTTTGATAGAGGGGAAATTTTTTTATGGTATATAATTCCAATAATCCATATTTGTAATGATTTGAACTATAATTTTACGATCTCCTTCTCGTATTTCGTTGGGAGCATTCTGAGATGCATACGATATTTTTGCGCCCACTCCTTTTGCTTTTAACATTTTATTGGGAACTCCTTTCTTTATAAGTGCATTGACTACAGCGTCTGCACGTTTTTGGGATAGATCCATATTGTATTGTGATGATCCTTTTGCATCAGTACATCCTGTGATGAGATATTTTTTGCTTGTGTCTGTCAGCATAATTTGAGCTATTTCATCAATGATAGTAGCTGCTTTAGGAGTTATTTCTGTTTTATCAAACTCAAAATAGATATTGTTGAATAAATCACATAAAACATTGGGCTGGTTTGGAGTCTCTACAATTTGTTTCATGATTATAGGTTTTTCTATTTCTTTTTCTATGATTTTTTCCACATATTGAATTTCCGGTTTGACTTTTAGGGATTTACCACCAATGCGCCACATCAATCGAATGCTTCCTTGCCATGAATTGGCTATATGTTTGTATGGCATGATGAGGTAGTCTCCTTGGAGTCCTATGCCAATGTTGTCATTAAGCCACATATTCACGCCTATTCCCAATGAAATAGGGATAAGATTTTGTTTATCCTTCCCTTCTTTAGTATAATCATTTGACAGATTCCATCCCATCTCCTCACTGTTGAATTCTTCCATCCCCTTATAATTGATCTTAAAATTCTTGTACATATAGTTGACCCCCATTCGAAGAAAAGGATCAATATAATTTGAATGGAAATATTCACCTAGGCGCCACTGTAAACCGATTCCTGTCATACCTAGCCATCTTGATTCCTTACCGTTACGGACAGGATCGGAACTGTAGTCTAATGTTCCTTGTAAATCTAGATAAAAATGAGAGTTAAGTTCACGAGCAAAATATAGATTTCCTCCAAAAATAAAATCTTTTTTATTAGTACCTACAGTGTAACCGCCTTTATTATTAGTATGGAAATTAATAACATTAAAACGTGTCATTTGAAGTCCGGTTGCGCCTATACCTATTTCCCATGCTTTTTTATTATTATCGGTTGTTCCATTCTTTGCGCTTTTTTGTGCATTTATAGGTAAACCGAAACATAATACTGAGGTAAAGCATAGTATGAGATGGATTTTATGTATATATATTTTCTTCATATTTTTATTCTTCATAGATAACTTGTACTTCGGGCAACTCATAAGAGCTGTTATAGTTTTCAATAATAAATGTTTTTTCATCCTTTCCTTTTCGGAGATAACCTTGATAATATCTATAGAAATATGAACTATTGCCATTGTCAATGTATATGGATGAATTTAAAAACGGTGCGAATACTTTGAACGTTGGAACTTCTGCAGAAGATCTGTTATTAGAACTTGATGCTTCTTGTGAACCAGCTGTTGAGGTATATCTGAATGTGATATATGCCATTTTAAGTTTGTTGGCTTCTTCTTCAGTATAAGCTATCGGTTCTACATAGTCCATTCCATTTTCTTTAACGACACGTGTGGTCGATGATTTGTAAATTCTTGTAAAGTCTATTTTTGAAAAATCCAATTCACCTTCAGCAGATGAGAAACTGGGTGCTTCTCCATTGGATATTATTTTTAATTTTAATGTTTTTAGCGTAGGTCCCATTTGATAAGGAGCTAATAAACAAATACCATTCCATTGGAAAGTTTCTCCATAATAAGGCTCTCTAGCTTTTACAGTGTAATAAACGTCACTTCCATCCCAATATTCAGATTGATTGTTTTTGAATTTTCCGGGATTTTCTTGAATGAACCGATAGGTATAAATATAGTAATAATATCCTCCATTATTTGAACTATAACTTTGGTTTGAATATAGTTTTTTGTCTGGCAAAATACTGTTGGGATTATTTTTGTCAGAGACTCTATATGCGTCTAAATTCCTTGAACCACTATTAGGTAAATAAGAAGGGATATTTTGCCATTGGTCTTCCGGATTAACTTTTCGTTGTATATAGAAATATAGATACTGATAATCGTATAATGAATTTGAATTATCGCGGAGGATCATTCTCATGCGTACTCTATTAGGAACATATGTGTTTTTAGCGGATTCTTGCGGTGTCTTTCCGGCTAGGGTTACTTCTTTTACCGTTCCCCAGCGTAAGTTTATGTCTTGTATTTCGGGTAAATCTTCTTTAGGTACAATAAACTCTCCGTTTTCATTGGTAATGTAAGTTTTTTCCGCATTGATACCCGGCATGCCTTTTACTTGAGCTTTTGGTGCGATTTGTCCAGTTTCATCATATACTTTATAGAGTACACCTCCATCAGTTGTGCGTACATATTCACCATATTCTGATTGAGAATATTGTGCAATAACATTAGGTATACCCTTAATGATGGTAACTTCTGTTCCCGGTTTTCCTGGTTCTCCGGGTTTGCCGTCTTTGCCATCTTCTCCGTCTTTGCCATCTTTCCCGTGTAGATAGTCATAAAAATCCTTTAACGTATTTTTTTCACAGTTCCATACTCCACCATTTTTGTGGTCAATAAGTGCACTTGTTGTACCGCAAAATTTAGCTAAGTCATTTTTCCACAGTTCATGTGCTGACAAACCATTGCTTCCGTTTATTCCGTCTTTACCAGCTAAATAATTGAAAAAATCATATTCTGAAACTTTGTCAGAAGGCCATTTTTGTCCTGGATTTTTAGGATCATTCATATTGCCTGTTCCTACAGTTTCTTTCCATAGTTCATAAGTGGATTTTCCATTGTTACCATTTGTTCCACTGAGGTAAGTGTAAAAATCTGCCATTGTAATTTTATCTTTGGCCCATGCTGAATTATTTTTGTCTTTGATTTTATCATTTTTGACGTCATTTACCCATAATTCGTATGCAGATGCTCCGTTAACTCCTTTTTCTCCTTGAGCTTTTATTCTTGTATCAGTAGTACCTATCCACCAATTTCCGTTATTACCTATATGGGGAGATATGCCATCATCTCCTTTCTCTCCTTGAGCTTTTATTCCTGTATCGGTGGTGCCTATCCACCAGTTCCCATTTTTTATCACCGGGGTAAGTCCGTCCGCTCCTTTATCACCTTGTTCTCCTTTGGGACCTTGCACTGCAATCCCTGTATTGGATGTGCCTATCCACCAGTATCCGTCTTTAATGAAAGGGGTTAAGCCGTCGCTTCCTTTTTCTCCTTGAGCTTTTATTTTTGTATCGGATGTATTGATCCACCAGTTTCCATTAGGACCAATATAAGGGGATGCTCCGTCTTTACCATTTTCTCCTTTTTGACCTTGAGCGGGAAAATTTGTATCATGATTGCCAATGTACCAATTACCATTTTCACCAACATGTGGAGTAATACCATTTTCACCATCTTTCCCTTTTAAATATAAAAAGAAATGTTCCATTGTTGTTTGGTTTTTGGGCCAATTTATATTGCCGTCAGCAACAGATTGTTTCCATAATTCATAAGCGGAAAGTCCGTCTTTTCCATTAATTCCATTCTTTCCATCTTTGCCGATAGCTTTGATTTCTGTGTCTTTATTGCCGATATACCAATTTCCATTTTCACCAATATGAGGTGATTGTCCGTCTCTTCCGCTAAGAAAATCCCAAAAATCGGCTTCTGTATTTTTTGAAGAGGACCAAATGAGCGAAGGGTCATGAGGGTTGGTGACATTACCTTGGGTGATCAGGATTTTCCATTGATCGTATGCAGACATTCCATCTTTTCCTTTGTCTCCTTTTTCTCCTTTAATATAAACTAAAAAGTCTGCTAAATCAACTTGGGTGGAAGGCCAGTTTATATGACCGGTTTCAACTTCTTCTTTCCATATCTCATAAGCGGATTTGCCATTGGTTCCCTGAGGACCTTGGGGTAATTCAAAATCAATACTGCTGCACGAGAAAAAAAATGTGCAAAGTAGCACTGATAATACATAAATTTTGCATTTCTTCTTTGTATACATGACTGTAAATTATTAAAAATGAATTGTTCTTTGTTGTTACATATTGGATAAACTCCGTTCTGCTTTATTGAATATTGTATCGTTGGGGGGCATGCAATTTTATATTTTAGGTTATTCTACTGTGTGCGATTTACATTATAATAATATTCACATTTTATTTAGGTGCAAAGTTCTATATTTGGTGCTAAAAAGAAGTTGCGTATTTAAAAGATTTGTTTGCATATAATCAGTTCTTTCTTTTATATCTGCATAAAAAGGTTTCCTATTTTTCTAAATGTTCGTTTTGGGATAGTTTTAAATGGTAGATACTTCATATGATTTTACATAAGGAGTATATGTGATAAGTTTTTTCATATATTGATGGTGGATTATGATTAAGTTTTGTGATATTTGTTTTTATATGACGTATAGAAACTCTTAAAATAGATCCATATACCGAGATCAGGAAACAAACTTATTATTAGCTTTAGTGTGTATGATGGAGATAACTATATTCATAATCTTTAGGATGCGGGATGTTTGTTTAATCGTTTGCAGAAACTGAATATGTTTCAAGAGAAGGTGTATCTCTTGATTCTTCTCCTTTTTTACGTATTTCGTTAGGAGTGGCTCCAATATTCCTTTTACAGTAGGTCGTAAAGTGGGAAAATGTCTTGAAATGATAGTCCAACATTATTTGTTTGATGGGTAGGGTACTTTCTTTTAACTTGAATTCAATTTCATAAGATGTTTGTTTTTGTAACCATTGATATGGTGTATCTCCATGGAAGTTTTTTTTGAATAACTGTGTGAAAACAGTATCATTATATCCACATAAAACAGCTAGTTCTTTGGCTGTTCTGCAAGCTTTGTAATGTGTCATGACGGATACGAAAAACTGAAGATCATTCGAAAGGGCATAACGGAAAATGGAGGCAATTTCGTTTTTGCTATAGCAAATTTTAAATAATGAGAACAGCTCATATTCTTTGGCTCGATGTAAGTCGGGAATTTCTGTTCCATTTTTCATGTAATCGACCAGCAAATCTAAGTAGGAACGCATTAACGGATAAATGGGAAGAACTTCTACCGGTTTTACTTCTTCGATGGATATATCTTGCAGATACTCTATTGTTCTGCTATGTAGATAAGGAGCCACAATATTACATGCATGAATGACAAGTTGTACTTCATCCATTGCCTTGATTTTACATTGATGCAGGCTGCTGATGAAGAAAAATTCATTCTGCATTGCCATCAGAGGCATGGATTCTATATGATCTCTGAATAGGCATAATGATCCTTTTAGAACAAAACAAACTTGAAATTCATGGGTTTCGTTCAAGTTTTGGATAATCTCTCCTTTACTTATATGAAGACACCTGAATTGGCTGAATCTGGATAGCGCAAGAGGATCACGGTATAAATTCTTTAGTAAAAATAGCATTTCCATACATTATAAACATTTTAAGATAAAAAAAGTTTTGATACATCTATCCCGGACAAATATAACTTGATATTTAAAATGTTTTAAAGCTATAGGAGGAATATGCAACTAAATCATTGCTAATATGAAATTGAATCTTCTGTTTAAGAAAGAGTTTATCAACATATGAAATTATAAGGTATTTAAGGCCGGATGTTTTGGATAGTAGCTTATAAAGTGGAAGATGTTTACTGATTTTTTTTATGAGTGAATGTAAATAAGTGATTTGGAATGGAGAAAAATTTAAGGATCTTTTCCTTATTGTTATCTTGTAAACAATAAGGAAAAGATCCTTAAATTTAAATTATTGCTGGTATTGGCCATTCACTATAACATTTTTCATACGAATATTGTGAAAAGCATCTTTATTCCATTGGGAAAATTTAGTTTCGATCTTTACATCTTTAAATGAAAAATTGGATAACTCATACTCAGCTTCATTTTTATTCACATTTAGAAATTTGTCACATTTCAGTTCTATGTTGTGCATCGTGATATGGCTTCCGTAGGATTTAGGAATCGTTGTTCTTCCTTTCAAGTCATAAAATTGTTTCCATGACGAAACTCCTAGTAAAGCCTTGCAGAAGCCTTTTACATTTTCTACTGTGATGTATTCATAGTGTTGCGGAGTATCAGGCCGCATTTTCAATAGAAGTAGTTCATTACCGCCTTCTGCTCTGCAATTGCGCATTAATACATTATAGACATGGATGGACTCGCTGCCACAAGTCATGCAACTGCCAGTAGTATGATCAAAGAAACAATCTTCTATTAGAATGTTTTTATTGGGACCGTTATAAGTATCCTGATCGGCATAAGGTCCTTTTCCACCTTTAAAGCAGATGGCGTCATCATTTACAGTAAACCGGCATCCTTTAATATGAAAATTGGTACATACATCCATATCTATACCGTCCGCACTAGCTGATTTTATAGGTTTGATAGGAGAGAAAATTCGTAGATTGAGTAATTTCACTTTATCGCAGCGATAATAATGGCTGGTCCAAAAAGGAGAGTTCTGTAAAGTCACATCAGCAACCTGCACATTACGGCAATGAGCTATGTAAAGTAGGCGTGGTCGCATTTCATCCTTGTTTGTACATTGAGGATTCCATTCGCGACGTAGGCGGAAAGCTTTCCAGTAGGGAGTGCCGTTTCCGTCAATTGTACCTTTGCCGCTAATTGTAAAGGTATCTAACCCGTCGGCATTGATTAATGCACCGAAGTATTTGCAGTATTCACCTTCAATGCGAGTCATGAGGAGAGGGAAATCCATAATGTTCTCACTACCTAGTAAGGTGGCGCCTTTTGACAAATAAAGATGAGTCCCTTGTTTGAAAAAGAGGGAACCGCTTTTATAAATTCCTTCAGGGATGTAAATGACCCCACCGCCATTGGCTGCCGCTTCGTCTATGATCTTTTGTATTTTTTGTGTTTGAACGATATGGGGATTGCTTTCAATTCCATAATCGGAAAGGTCGTATTTTTTTCCTAAGGAGTCAGGATGGACCACTTTAGTTTGGAGAAACCATTCGGAGATAGGAGTACCATCAGGAAACACATTTTGTTTTCTTTGTTCTTTTTTTGCCATTGAGGGTACTATTATGCTCAAGCATAACAGGAGTGATAGTAATTGTTTCATAAATAAGTTTTTCATTTGGTTCATATTATGTGGATGACAAAGAAAAACAATAACAGTCAATTGTATCTGTATTTATTGTTTTATTCAATGGAAAATTGTACGGCTTGATTCTTTTCATTAAGGCGGATGGTTGTGATATAGAGAGATTCCTTAGTCTGGAAAGAACAATTTAGGAGCCTTTTTTTATCTGCACAGTCGTTTCTCCAAACTTATAAAAGCTTGAATAAATCGCGCTTTTTGCCCTGTTTATACTATTTTCCATCTATGTAGATTCTTTTCCATATTTTCAGAGGTTTGTGGCTGTTCCGGCTATTTTTTATTCATGGCATTATATCTAGTTTTGCCATGTTCCTTGATGAAGAAATGAAGGGATTAGATTTTATGTATAACTTTAATTAATTACAAATGAAAGACTCGGAGAACAAACTATCGGGAAGTATGCATTCTTTTAAAAGGATGCTTTCCTTTGGTATTCTTATGGTAATTGCGATGACCCTGTTTGCTCAGGTTAAGAATGTATCGGGCGTGGTGCTTGATAAAAAAGGGGAGAGCATAATTGGTGCCAGTGTATTGGTGAAAGGTACTACTAATGGTACGATTACCGATTTTGACGGTAATTTTGTTTTGAGGAATGTGGCCGACAATGCCATTTTGCAGATTAGTTTTGTCGGATATCAAACTTCAGATGTATCAGTTAAGGGACAGAACAATATTAAGGTGGTATTGTCAGAAGATACTGAGACATTGGATGAGGTGGTAGTCATAGGATATGGCTCGGTTAAGAAAAGCACTTTGACGGGTGCGGTTGCCAAAATGGATTCTAAGGCAATAGAGGATCGTCCTTTGGCTCGTGCAGAGAATGCTTTGCAAGGTCAATTGGCTGGAGTGACAGTACG
>ENA-OPAK01000695-OPAK01000695.1-human-gut-metagenome-genome-assembly--contig:-NODE-695-length-11670-cov-8.714851_pt1 | contig 11670 bp, 10 predicted proteins | sample MGYA00241055_ERZ501426 | MGnify/ENA primary metagenome ERZ501426 (study PRJEB25962, sample SAMEA2042626) | human gut metagenome | biome: human gut; feature: human-associated habitat; material: faeces... | reverse complement strand
GTTACGACCGGAAACACCGATCCGTTGTTAGCGGAATCGGTGATCCGATGAAGCGGAATTTGCATGCGATTGTTATGGGAAGGAATATAGAGCGAAATTTAGATTTTAGAGATAGGGTACGGGAGTACTCTAGCAAGAGTGGAATCAGATTACTAAAAGCACAAGATATTAAGAAGTAATGCGGTAAGGTTAAATTTTTTGTTATGTTTATTTGTATAGCAATCCTTTTGGTGCACTAAATTTAATAATAGGGAACTTTTGCGATAAATAACATGTCAAAAAGTTCCCTAAATAATTCTTGATAATTAGGGAACTTTTTAATATAATATACAGCATAAAAGTTCCCTAAAAAGAGAGAGGTGAAATGAATGGGAGCAAATTATTCAGAAATTCAAGAATTATTACAGCAAAAAGCGGATATACAGGCGAGGCTTAATCTGATGCCATATGATGGAAATCCGGAAATTAAGGAATCAAATGGTTCAAAATACTTGTATATGCGTAAGCGAGCAGCAGGTAAATTGACCTCTACTTATGTAGACGTATATTCAGATGAACTATATCAGTTGCTTTTGCGTAATGCCAAGGAACGCAAAGATTTAAATAAAGCCATTCGTAAAATCAATAAAGATTTAGCGGCACTTGGTTACGAAGATAAAGAACTTTCAGCGAGAGTATTACAAAATTTGGATTTTGCCAGAGCAAATTTGAAAGCGAACATTTATGATCAGGCAGTGTTAGAAGGTGTCACAACGACATTTCCGCAAACGGAGGATATTATCGAGAATGGACAAGTCCATGGGGTATCGGCTACGGATGTGCAGAAGATTCTTAATTTGAAACACGCCTGGGAATTTATCTTAGATAGAGATGTGATTCAGAGTGAAAGTAATTATCATATGCTTTGTCATATTGCAAAGTTGGTTAATGAAGGTTTCTTTTATGATGGAGGTCGTATTCGTGGTATTCCTGTGCAGATAGGCGGAACAAGCTATGTACCACCATTACCTATTGAAACAGTGGTTATCGAGCGAATAGATGAAATTAGAAGTCAGGATAAAGAGCCAATAGAGATAGCGATTGAGTTATGTATGTACTGTATGAAAACGCAGGTGTTCAAAGATGGAAATAAGCGAGCATCGGTTATTTTTGCCAATCATTATCTGATTGCACAAGGTATGGGATTTTTAGTTATACCGGAAAAGGATGTACCGGAATTTAAGAAGTTATTGGTGCAATATTATGAAGGTGAGCCACTAGAGGTCATTGGCGCATTCTTAAAAGAGCGTTGTTGGAAGAATTTTTAGAATGTTATTGAAACGTAAAGTGGACATTGAAACTGCAAAAGCGGACACTGAGGGTGTTAACTCCCTTCATAAAACTGCTCAAAACAAATCTGCGGACCGATATATTACCAAATCCGACAGCAGTATTTGCACTGTTTTTGCATTATAATGGTGCTAGAAAATATCGGCGCACCCGTCACACGTCAGTCAAGTCAAACGGTCTGTACGCCAAATTTAGACAGTAGCATTGATTAAACATGGCAAAATAACAAAGAGTGTAAAAAGCAAGTGTTTATGCGGGTTCGCGGGATGTTGAGGTCTGAAATAATGATACCGCATGTGGAGGCATTGAAGCATTTTAAGATGAATAGTTAATAAAGAGAGGTGCAGATGCTATGCCAGGTATACTCGTGGTTGAAGATGATGAAAATTTAAATCGTGGAATTACATTCTCACTGAAAAAATCCGGATATGAGGTTTTTTCAGCAGAATCAGTGAAAAAAGCGAAAAGAATTGCAAGTGATAATAATGTGGATGTTACCATTTGTGATGTGAATCTTCCGGATGGGAATGGACTGGAATTTGTAAGGTGGATGAGATGCAATTATAATACATACATTATTTGTCTTACAGCACTAGATCAGGAGATGGATCAGGTCATGGGATATGAAGCAGGGGCAGATGATTATATTACAAAGCCGTTTAGTCTTTCGGTACTTCTTTTGAAAATAGAAGCACATTTCCGCCGCAGACAGGAGAAAACGGAAGCCGGAAAGATGATTTCGGGAGATATCGTATTTATCGCAGGAGAAATGAAAGTCCTGATAAAGAGTCGTGAAATCAGTCTGACAAAAACGGAGTTGAAAATGCTGACTTTTTTTCTTCAGAATCCGAAACAGATTCTTTCAAAAACACAAATATTGGAAAATGTGTTTGATCTGGAAGGGGATTTTGTGGATGAAAATACAATCGCTGTCAATATCAGAAGACTCCGTGAGAAAATCGAAGACAATCCGGCTGCACCGGTCTATATAAAGAATATCAGAGGTCTTGGGTATATATGGAATCAGGAGGTAAGGCAGTGACAAAGAGATATCGCAAGAAGATCACAGTAGCGCTCTCCTTGGTATTGCCTGTCATAGTATTGTTTGCAATATTAAATTGCTTTACCACATATGTGTTTTATGAAGATTATAAATATAAAATGAATCTTATGACAGAGATTGCTGCAAAGGAAGAATTTTCCGGGCTGGATGCTGTTTCGGAATTGCTTAAGGATAAGGATATTGAAACCAACGAACAGGGAAGGCGATTATTGGAGCAATATGGATACTGGGGGAATAAAGGGAATGCATTTTATTCGCAATTCCGGCATCAGGTTATGGTGACCGGTGCTGTAAGCACTGTGATATGCGTGCTTCTTTTGACTTTTTTACTTTATTGGAAGAAAAAAGAAGATGCGTGTCATCAGAAAATTTTAGACCAGTTGGAAGAAATTCTGATCAGATTCCGTGAAAATAAATTTGATGATTTACTGAAAACGGAAAATCATGCAGAACTGGAAAAATTGAATGACCAGCTTGAAGCAATCGGACATCATATTCAGTTGCTAAAGGAAGAAGCACGGGAAGAAAAAGAGAGCACGAAAGAAATGGTTTCTGATATCTCTCACCAGTTAAAGACACCGGTTGCAGCTTTGGATACATGTTTTAGTGTGCTGATGCAGAATGACTTAAGTGCCACAGAACAGGAGGAGTTTCGTATCCGTTGTCGGAGTGCTCTGGATGGACTGGAGACATTATTGCAGTCGCTTCTTGAAATATCCAAGATGGAAACTGGACTGATTCAGATTAATAAGAAAAAACTTCCGCTTATGGATACTGTCATATCTGCTGTGAACTGTACTTATCCAAAAGCGGATGAGAAAGAAATTGAATTCGTTTTTGACTATGCAAAAGAGCTGGAAACATGCATGGTTATGCAGGATAAAAGATGGCTTGGTGAAGCTGTGATCAACGTTCTGGATAATGCAATCAAGTACAGCCCGGATGGTTCAAAAATATTTATCCGGTTACAAAAAAGAAACGATCTTGTAAGAATGGAAATTGAGGATCAGGGAATTGGTATTCCGCAGAATGAGTATCACAAAATTTTTCAACGATTTTACAGAGGAAGTTCCAAGGAGGTCATGGAAAAGAGTGGTACAGGAATCGGACTTTTTCTATCGAGAGAAATTATCGAAAAACACGCAGGTACGATTACGGTAACCTCCGGCAAAAAGAAAAAAGGAAGCACGTTTGTGATTCAATTACCATATGTTGGTTAAATTTTAAGTGAGCAGAAATCTTACAATTCTGTAAGACTTCTGCTCGTTTTTTGAAAGTGAAATGAAAGATTGCCCTGATACAATTTGGATGTAGGATGAAAAGGAGGCAACACATGAGTGTGATATTAGAAACCAAGCAGCTTTGTAAGTTTTATGGCGCAGGTGAGAATCAGGTCAAAGCGGTCAATCAGGTGGACATTCAGATTGAGCAGGGAGAATTTGTCGCAATTGTTGGAAAGTCAGGTTCCGGTAAAAGTACATTACTTCATATGCTTGGAGGGCTAGACACCCCGACAAAAGGCAGTGTTACTTTAGCAGGGAAAGATTTATACAGGATGAAGGAAGATGCCCTTGCTGTTTTCCGCAGAAGAAAAATCGGATTTGTTTTTCAGGCATTTAATCTGGTTTCATCTGTTAATGTCTGGGAAAATATTGTACTGCCACTGGGGCTGGATGGAAGAAAAGTGGATGAAGCGTATGTAAATGATATTATTGCAACTCTGGGGATTGAAAACCGGATTTATAATCTGCCAAATCAGTTATCCGGAGGACAGCAGCAGAGAGTAGCAATTGCAAGAGCACTGGTGAATCGTCCGGAAATTATATTTGCAGATGAGCCGACAGGAAATCTTGATTCTAAGACCAGTGATGAGGTAATCGCTCTGCTTAAGATGACAGCAAAAAAATATGGACAGACAATTGTAATGATTACCCATGATGACGAAATTGCACAGGTCGCTGACCGTATTCTGGTGATTGAGGACGGACAGGTGGTGGATTTCAGATGAAGACAATAAGCAGGATTGCATATAGCAATGACAAAAAGAACAAGACAAGAAGTATACTGATTATGATGTCCATATGTCTGACCACGATGCTGCTTGTGATTATCAGTACTGTGGGAAATGGAATGATACGTTTGCAGAAAAGTCAGGCGGCAGGCTCATATGGAAGCAATTATGGTCTGTTTGTCGCAGCAGATGCCTCGCAGTTAAAGGAAGTAAGCCGCCGTGCAGAAATAGATGCAATAGGAATTATGTGTACAGAAGGCATCATAAAAGGCAATGAAAAAGGCGGGTTTGTCTGCATGGATGAGACTGCAAGAAAAATGCTTCCCTATAATAAGGAATATGAGTTAAAGGAAGGAAAGTATCCGGAAAAAATGCAGGAAATTGCCGCCGGAAGAGCTTTTTTTCGTGCAATGGGATATGATGATGTAAAGGTCGGAGATACGGTTACACTGGATTACCGTGCAGGGATGCGGTCAGAATATAAGCCGGAAGAATTTGTTGTCAGCGGAATCCTATATGATCGGGATGAGTATACCATCGAGGCATCTTATGTTGCTTTCGGGTCACAGGAGTTTTATGATGAGCACGTCGCAGAGAATGACAGACAGTATAATATTTATTTTACTTTAAATGATTCTGCAAATGTATCTATGAATAATATTGAACCGGTTATAAAGCAGATTGCAGCAGCTTGTGGGATCGAAGAAAAAAACGTTATAGTCAATGATCTCTATTTGCAATGGGTCTTGCAGCCGAGTTATGAAACGATTGCGGTATGCGGGGTTTTGATTCTTGCAATTGTACTTTTCTCTGTTGTGGTCATTTATAATATTTTTCAGGTCGGTATTGCCAACAAGATACAGGAGTATGGAAAAATCAAGGCTCTGGGAGCGACAAAAAAGCAGATGAAACAACTGATCTTCAGAGAGGGCATTTTTTTGACAATTTTTTCAATACCGGTTGGATTGCTTCTTGGTTTTCTGATTGCAAAATGCGGTTTTAACTGGCTGGTAGAACAGGGAAATCTTGTATCAACCGGAACGGGCTCTATGGGAGTTCAAAATCAGCAGGTGCCACTGTTTTCCCTGCCTGTTATACTTCTATGTATTTTCGTATCATTTCTTACCGTTGCTTTGGCACTGCGCAAACCAATGAAAATTGTTTCACGGATTTCACCTATCGAAGCAACACGGTATTTAGAAAATGCAGAAACACACAAAAAAGGAAAACGAAATGGCAGAAAAAATGTCACCGTGTTTTCTATGGCAATGGCAAATGTAACGGGTAATCCCAAAAGAACTATTGGTACTATCCTCACAATGGGTTTTTCTTGCGTATTGTTTGTGATTATCTCTAATTATGTGGGAAATATTGACACGGAGCATGAAGCACGTCTTTCCGTTAATCATGGACAATTTGAACTGCAGCTTGACTATTCTGCTGAGTATGATGAAAGATATCCGGAGAATAATCTGGATACGATTCTGACGGATGATCCATTGAATGATTCGCTGATTGAAGAAATCAAAAGCATTCCGGGAGTAACAGATGTCATGACGAGAGAGATTGTCTCTGTAAATCTGAACGGAACAAGATTTCCGGCTGATATTGTGAGTAAAAAGGATTTTGATTTTATGCGCCAAGAAGGGGATATTGGCTCTATGGACTATGATCAGGCGGTAAAGAATGGTGATATTTTCTTTGGCTGGTCAACGTGGATGGAACAAGATGGATATGCTCCGGGTGAATCCATTGCATTTGACTTTGAGAATGGAAGTGGAACCTATACCTATCAGGGAAAGATTGCAGGATCTTTTGTAAGTGCGGACACTTATCTTGTCATTCCGGAAGGTGTATATCGTTCCATGAATCCGAGAGGAACAGCCTATGGCTATCTGTGGGTGGACTGTGATAAAAAAGATGTGGCATCTGTAGAACAAAGTCTGAATACTTTGATTTCTAATACTTCGCATATAAAAATGGATACTTATCATGCGCAGTTACAATCTGCCGAATTTGCAAGCAGCATGATGAAGCTTGGCTGTTATCTGTTTATGGCGGTTGTAGGACTCATCGGTTTTATGAATATGGCAAACACCATGATCATGAATATTACGACAAAAAAGCAGGAATATGGTGTATTACAGGCTGTGGGTATGACAAATAAACAATTAAATTTATGCCTGCAGTTACAGGGACTGATTTTTACGGTTGGTACCATATGCGTAGCTTTGATCATTGGTCTGCCGCTCGGCTATGCACTTTTTTCCTATGCAAAACATAATGGAATATTTGGAATGAATATCTATCATGTTCCAATCGTACCAATTTTTATTATGATTTTTTTGGTCGGTCTGTTGCAGATTGTACTTTCCTGCGTTTTAAGCAGTAATCTGAAAAAGGAAACGCTGGTAGAAAGAATAAGGTATCAGGGATAGCAAGTAATATGTAATGAACTAGGTCTTAACGAAGAGGAGAAATAGATAACTTCCATTTTGTATGTATGATAAATCTAAACAGTATTTTAGCAACATTTCCTGAGTGGGGGCAGAAAGTGCCCCCGGAATTCAAAAATGGTTCCATTTTGCGCCCCCGTTTTTTGAAATCTGGAATCTAAACAAGATTACAATGAAATCAGAACATAAAAAGTGGGGGCAAAAAGCGCCACCAAAATGATAAAATGGGGGCAAAAAGCGCCCCCACATATAATAAACAAAGGGTTCAAGGGAAAAATCCCTTGCTAGAACGGCATTTGGATGGAGACATCTCTAATGCGTATCTAGCCGTCGCTGGGGACTGATATATAAGAAGGAATATTGTTTAAGCAGGAAAAGACATAGAAGACTCTGGCTATATCGCAGGATATGTGCCTTGAAAGAATTGATTTGTGATAGATAGAAATATTTGAAAACTACCATTCAGTAAAATCTATTCCATTTTAGTAAGTCTTGAGATAAAATATGTTCTGTGAATTATTCACAAGATAATATTTTAAGGAGGCTTGGCAATGAACAAGGATTTTGAACGCTGCTGTAGCTTTCTTGCAGACATGATTATTAAATATGCACCAGAGATAAAAGAAGAAGTAGAGGTGTGTATGATGATCAAGGATTCAATTGATGACGAGAAAGTAAGCAGGCAGAAACAATTTGACCGGTTCTGTTATTACTTAGGTGGGATAAAACAGCTTCTGGACAAAAAGGCTGCATAGGCAGCTGGCATCCTGTAAATAATATGCTACGGGATGTATACATATATTACGGGACTTCATTCATAAGAGTGGAGTCTTTTTGTTTTATTCTTTCATCTTGGAAAAAGTTTTGGTTGAACAGAGGTTTGGATGATGATAAGATTTAGTTGGGGCAATAGTGAACACATGAGTTCACAGTTCATAACTAAGAAGTAATGGATTGGAGAAGTGCTTATGGCAGATAAAATTGGAACCGATGAATATGGGGAAATACTTATATATCAGACTGATGATGGGCAGACAAATATAGAAGTTAAAATAGAAGATGATACAGTGTGGCTGACACAACAGCAGCTTACTGAATTATATCAATGCAGTAAATCAAATATAAGTGAACATATAAAGCATATATTCGAAGAAGGGGAGCTGGATAAGGATTCAGTTGTTCGGAAATTCCGAACAACTGCAGATGATGGAAAAACATATAATGTTACTTATTACAATTTAGATATGATTATCTCTCTTGGATACCGTATTAAATCAGTGATTGCAACAAGATTCAGGCAGTGGGCAACAAAGCGGTTAAAAGAATATATGATTAAGGGATTTACGATAGATGACGAGCGTTTGAAAGGAAATGGTGGAGGAAATTACTGGAAAGAGTTACTTGACAGAATCAGGGATATAAGATCTTCAGAAAAGGTCTTGTATCGTCAGGTTCTTGATTTGTATGCTACGAGTGTAGATTACAATCCTCATAGCGAAGAGTCTGTTAGATTCTTTAAAATTGTTCAGAATAAACTTCACTATGCAGCACATGGTCATACTGCGGCAGAGGTCATATATCAGCGGGCAGATGCACAAAAACCATTTATGGGACTTACTTCATTTTCAGGTGAATTACCAGCATTAAAAGATATAGGAATTGCAAAAAATTATCTGGATGAGAGTGAACTAAAAGTATTAAATAATCTTGTATCTGGTTATTTTGATTTGGCAGAAATTAATGCAATTGAACATAAACCTATGTACATGGATGATTATGTAAAGCAATTGGATAGTGTTTTGTCATCAGGAAACAGAAAGCTTTTAACTGGTTCCGGTTCTGTAAGTCATAAACAGGCGTTGGAGAAAGCAAAGTCAGAATACAGAAAATATCAGGAGATTACTTTGACACCAGTCGAAAAAGCATATCTTGAAAGCATTAAAGAGGTTTCCAAGGAAGTAAAAAGGAGATAACATCTGATGAAAAAACAGCAGAAATGTTACATATATACAAGAGTTTCCACTTCCATGCAGGTAGATGGTTACAGTCTTGATGCACAGAAGGACAAGCTTAGAAAATACGCAGAGTATCAGGAAATGTCTATCGTCGGGGAATATTCTGATGAGGGTAAATCTGGCAAAAGTGTGGAAGGCAGACCACAGTTTAAGCAGATGCTTGCGGATGTAGAAAGTGGCAAAGACAATGTTGATTATGTGCTGGTATTTAAGCTGTCACGACTTGGAAGAAATGCTGCAGATGTTTTATCGTCATTGCAGAAAATGCAGGATTATGGAGTTAATCTTATCTGTGTAGAGGATGGAATTGACAGCTCCAAGGATGCCGGGAAGCTGATGATATCTGTGTTATCTGCGGTTGCAGAGATAGAACGTGAGAATATCCTTGTCCAGACAATGGAAGGTCGCAGACAGAAAGCGGGAGAAGGCAGATGGAACGGCGGATTTGCGCCATATGGCTATCAGCTGGTAAATGGTGAGCTTATCATTGCAGAGGATGAGGCAGAGATTATCCGCATAATATATGATAAATTCGTCAATACAACGATGGGAATGGCTGCGATAGCTGCATTTTTAAATAACAGTGGTTATAAGAAAAAGCTTCGCCAGAATAACACAATTGAAGGTTTTTCTACATCATTCGTCAAGGGTGTGCTGGACAATCCGATATATTGTGGCAAGCTTGCATTTGGCAGAAGAAAAAATGAGAAGATTCCGGGAACAAGGAATGAATATCATATCGTAAAACAAAAGGATTACTTGCTAAGTGATGGAGTCCATGAGGCAATTATATCAGAAGAAATGTGGAATCAGGCACACAGAAAGCGTCAGGAGACAGGTGTTTTACAGGTAAAAACACATAGTCTTGAGCATGAACATATTTTATCAGGGATTATTAAGTGCCCTGTATGTGGAAGCGGTATGTATGGCAATGTGAATCGTAAGAAGCATCCGGACGGAGGCTATTACAAGGATTATTTCTATTATGCCTGCAAACACAGGAAGCTTGTGGACGGACACCGCTGTACTTATAAAAGACAGTGGAATGAGGACAGAATCAATGCGGCAGTTGAGGAAATTATCCGTAAATTTGTAAAGAACCCAAAGTTTGAGCAGGAAATCCGTAAGCAGATAGGAAGCAGCATTGATACTTCGGAGCTTGACAAGGAATATGATGGATTAAAAGATAGACTGAGCCAGACAACCGGGGCAAAAAACAGGCTTGCTGACCAGATGGATCATTTATCTGTATCCGATAAGAATTATGACAAAAAATATAATGACATGCAGGAACGTTTGGACAAGCTATATGATGAAATCACTGATATTGAGGATGCCATGGAAGAAGTCGAAACAAGACTATATAATATCAGGCAGGACAAAATCTCAGAAGATAATGTTTACCAGTTCCTTTTATTCTTTGATAAGCTGTATGATAAATTTACAGATCTGGAAAAGAAGACATTTTTGAAGAGCTTTCTGTCCGATGTATTTATCTATGAGGAAGAGCAAAAGGATGGCAGAATATTAAAAGGTCTCCGGTTTAAATTTCCTATATATATGAATGGCAGAAATGTATTAGGCGTGGATTGGGACAACGAGAGTACAGATGAGACGGTTGTTAAATTATCCCTCAAAAAAGATACACCGAAAATTGAGGTGACAATGGAGCCTGATGAAGAGAGCAATTACACACCAGAGGAAAAAATAACTTATCAGAAAATTAAGGCTTATATTCTTGAAAAATATGGATTTAAAGTGTCATCATTGTACATTGCACAGATTAAAGATAAGTGTGGTCTTGGTAAAGAACGTACTGGAAATAACTGGAAGAAAAATGATAAGTCAAAGGAGCCGCAGTGTACACCTGAAAAGGAAGAGGCTATTAGAGATGCATTTAAGAACTTTAATATAATATAAGGAGTTTTAGATGATAGATATGATATTGAAATGGCTTTATCAAAATTCAGCAGCTATAATCATTTCATCATTAATATCATTGTTAGTATCAATGATGTATTACCGAAAGGGAAATAGAGATGAACTGTTAATGAGCGTTATATTTCCTGTGGTGCAACTTTTAAATAAGAGTTATTCTAGGAAAAACTATGATGAGCTATTATCAATAAAATCAAACTATGCAATAAGGTAATTAGGGAAAAAAGAAAGAAGAACACTTATGCTGTTAATAGAACAGTACAGTATAGTTTGTTAATATAATAGGTCAAAGAAGGATACTGATTGTATATTATCGTATTTTGACTTCAAATTAGGTGAGATTGGCATTAATCCTAAACCATGTCCTATTACTGACGATGAAGGAGAAACAGTAGCATATGATTATCCTCCTGATTATTATTTCCTTGAAGAATATGTAAATGATATGGTTTCTAAGATGGAGTTTGAGGTATATCCAGAAGAAGCTGAAAAAGCTATTACAGATGCATTTGAGAAATATGCTCACAAATATTATACAGTTAAGAATATAGAATGGTTTCAAGACTATTCGATTGAAAAGGTTATAGAAAAATCAAAAGTATCTGAAAAATGGAGAGTTGATTTTGATTTGATGGAACAAAGAAAAAGAACTTTTATGAATCTGTCGATTGCTAAAAAGGTAATTAAAATACTTCAAGGCTAGGTTGAAATATATTTTCTTTTTTTTAAAGCCTAATATGGTATAATTTTTATGCAAAAAACTTACTAAATTTCTGATTATCTTTTCATAAGTTGGTAAATGCCGATATATCCCGTATTTTAGGGCTTTATCGGTATTTTCTTTTCGGAAGATACCTT
>ENA-OPAK01000686-OPAK01000686.1-human-gut-metagenome-genome-assembly--contig:-NODE-686-length-11784-cov-2.709694_pt1 | contig 11784 bp, 9 predicted proteins | sample MGYA00241055_ERZ501426 | MGnify/ENA primary metagenome ERZ501426 (study PRJEB25962, sample SAMEA2042626) | human gut metagenome | biome: human gut; feature: human-associated habitat; material: faeces... | reverse complement strand
CCCGCCATTTCGCTGTTTTACTGCAAATTTTTCAGGAATAAAACGGTACAATATGTGAGGGTGATTTAATTTTGTTTGGTATAGTTTACGGCTCCGATTCAGATAACAAAATAATGAACCGCTTTGTCGATGAGTACGAATTGTGGTGCAATGAGGGCAAAAATCCGGATATTGCGTCAATCGACCTTGACTTTGCGCTTGACCTACAGAAGAAAAGACTTGACGAAAAGGGTGTAAAGATTCAGACCGCTTTTACCGATAAGGAAACGGTGAAGAATGAAGTCCCCATAAATGCTTGTACTGCCTACGATATGGGCGAATGTAAGAGTAACATTGCGTCAAAGACATATGAGGTTACGGAGAAATACTTTAAAGACGGAAAGAAAAAGAAAAAAATCAAGGACAGATTTTTCTTTTACACAATGATTACAAGGCTTGAAAACCAAAATTCCGAGGTTGCGTGTTCGTGTCCGAACTGCGGTGCGGTAAGCAGTGTAAGAGAGCTTCTCAACGGTTGTAAAAACTGCAAAACTCGCTTTATTATGGACGATTTGTTCCCGAAGGTTACAAACTTCTACTTTGTAAAAACCTATTCGCTTGCGAACAAGTCAACGAAAAAGGTGCTTGCTCCGTACCTTCTCGGAGGAATTGCCGCCGTTGCGGCATTTACGGTATGGGTGGTTGTAAAGGACGGAACTTTTGATCCCGCAACCGCAAATATGGTCTATGAAATCGGTATAAGAGCAATCCCCGTACTGCTCGGCGGACTTTTGACGGGGTACCTTGCATGGGCATTAAAAACGCTTTTTGGACTTTTTGTCGGTGCGGCAAAGAGCATTCCTATGATAGGTCCGCACTTCAATTGTCAGAAAAGACTCCCGTGGCTTATGAAAGAGGTTAATCCCAACTTCTCATATGAATACTTTATCGGCAAGGTGCTTGCTTTGCTCAAAATTATGATTTTCAGCGATGATTACACAAACCTCGCAGTCTATGAGGGCAATCCGATGAAAAATCCTTTCGGAGATATTGTTGACATCAAGTACAGAGGAGTGTCAAAGCTTAATTCATTCAATGTCACAAACGGCTGTTGCTATGTTGATATGACCGTTTACGCAACGACCGTGAAAAACAAAAATTCTTCATTTAGGGTTAAAAACGAAAAGTTCAGACTTACCGTTTGCAGAAGTGTGAACGCCATGGATGACGGAGTTTTCACAATGAAAAAAGTAACCTGTAAAGGCTGCGGCGCAAGCTTTGATGCAACAAGAGAACGCAACTGCCCGTATTGCGGAAATCCTTATCATCTCGGCAACGATGACTGGGTTGTTGTAAGCTTCGGAAAAGGTTAATTCAAATTTCAGAATACATATAATATAAATAAGAGGAAAACGGATATGTTCGGAAAAAACAAATCAACGGGTTCAATCGAGTACATTGTAGTGGGACTCGGCAACCCCGACAGAAAATACGAAAACACTCGTCACAACGCAGGCTGGCTTGCAATTGACCGCATTGCCGACAAGCTCGGTTGTGATGTGAACAAAATAAAATACAAAAGCTTTATCGGCACTTGCACTGTAAACGGCGCAAAAGTTATGCTGATGAAACCTACAACATATATGAACAACAGCGGTCAGGCAGTTGTTGAGGCGATGAACTTCTACAAAATTCCTCCCGAAAATGTCATTGTAATTTTTGACGATATCTCGCTTGATGTCGGAAAAATGCGTATCCGTTCAAAGGGCAGTGACGGCGGTCAAAGGGGAATGCGCAGTATAATCTATCTCAGCGGAAGCGATAAATTCCCCCGCATCAAGGTTGGCATAGGCGCAAAGCCAAATCCCGACTGGGACCTTGCCGACTGGGTGCTTTCAAAGTTCACTCCCGATGAAATGAAAAAGCTTGATGAAATTTTTGACAATGCCGAAAAAGCAATCGAGCTGATTATTGACGGCAAAACCGACCGTGCTATGAATTTGTTCAACTGAAAAGGGACAAAGAAATGAATAATCTCAACTTTCTTGTTGATGTCCTCAAAGAGTCACCCGTTTTCAAAACGCTTGAAAAGAATGTCAAGCCGGGCAGAACGGTCTGTGCTTCGGGACTTTCAACAATTAACAAATCAAATATCATCTATGCGCTGTGCCGCCTCAAGGGCGTCACGGCATTTTGTCTTGCCTCCGATGAAAAAGAGGCGCAAACTTTGTGCAACGACCTTTCGTGCATGGGACTTCGTGCCTATGTTTATCCCGTGCGTGACTTCAACTTTCTTGACTTTCAGAGCCGTTCGCACGAGTACGAGCACGCAAGACTTAAAGTTTTGCTCAAGCTTATCAACCACGAATGTGATGTTGCAATTGCGTGTGTTGATGCGGCGGCACAGCTTACCGTTCCGAGAAATGTGCTTGAACAGTCGGTTATTGAATTTGAAGAGGGCAGGGAGCTCTCGCTTGAAAAGGCGACAAAGGCACTTACTCTGCTCGGCTACGAACGCTTTGATGCAGTAGAGGGCAGCGGTCAGTTTTCGCTGAGAGGCGGTATTCTCGACTTCTTTATGCCCGACAGCGACTATCCCGTGAGATGTGAATTTTGGGGCGATGAAATTACCGACCTCAGCTATTTTGACATTGAAACACAGAGAAGATTTAAAAAGGCTGACAAAATTACGCTTTCGCCCTCAACCGAAATCGTAATTGAGGACAGAGCCGCCCTTGCAGATAAAATTGAACACAAGGCAAAGCTCCTCCGTTCCAAGAACAGCGCCAAAGCCAAGGAAAAACTTTTTTCAGAGGCAGAGCTTATCCGCAGCGGTGCAATGATTGCCAATGCGGACAAATTTATCAATCAGATTTACGATAAGCCCGAGTCGCTTTTTGATTATCTCGACAGAAACACCCTCGTTTTTGCGTCCGAATTTACTGCAATTCAGGAACGGGGAAAGTCAATGGACTTTATCAGCAATGAAACCCTTATGCAAGGCTTTGAAGACGGAACTCTTTGCAGAGGTTTTGACCGCTTTGCGCTCACATTCAACGAATGTACCGAGTTTTTGCAAAGTCACGGAACAATCGTGCTTGAAAACTTTGTTCACGGAAGTATGCCTATCAAGCTGTCGGAAATTATCAGCTTTTCAACAAAACAGCTCTCGGCATGGGGCGGTTCGTATAAACAGCTAAAAGAAGATGTTGACGGACTTTTTACCCCCGAAAGCAAGGGCGTTATCTTTGCAGGAACAGAAAGAGCCGCCAAAAATCTTTGTGACACCTTTAACGCAGACGGCATAAACGCTGTTTACAGCGAGGGTGCGGATAAGATTTCAAAGGGCGAATTGCTTGTTATGCAGGGTGCATTGAGTGCGGGCTTTGAGTATCCGTCACAAAAGTTTTTTGCAATAACCTGCAGTCAGGTTTCGTACCGTCCCGAAAAGTCCAAAAAGAAGAAGAAAAAGACGGGACAGGAAATTTACAGCCTTTCCGAGCTTGCCCCAGGTGATTATGTTGTACACAATGTTCATGGTATCGGTGTGTTCGGCGGTATAAGAAAAATTGATACTCACGGAGTTATAAAGGACTATATCAAGATTGACTACGCAAAGGGCGATGTGCTTTATGTGCCTGTCACACAGCTTGATATGGTTGCAAAATATATAGGTCCGAAAGAGGATTCAAGGGTTAAGCTAAACCGACTCGGTTCGGGCGACTGGCAAAAGGCAAAGGCAAGGGTTAAAACCTCTGTCAAGGACATTGCCAAGGAGCTTATTGAGCTTTACTCACAGCGTATGAAAGCCAAGGGCTATGCCTTTTCGGCAGATAACGAGTGGCAGAGAGATTTTGAACTCAGCTTTGAATATGACGAAACTCCCGACCAGTTGCGTTGTTGTGAGGAAATCAAGCATGATATGATGCGTTCGTCGCCGATGGACAGACTTCTCTGCGGTGATGTCGGATTCGGCAAAACAGAGGTTGCACTCCGTGCCGCCTTTAAGTGTATTGCAGATTCAAAGCAATGCGCATTGCTATGCCCCACAACAATCCTCGCATGGCAGCATTATCAGACGGTAATCAAGCGTTTTGAGGGCTATCCCGTTCGTGTGGAACTGCTTTCAAGATTCCGTACAGCAAAACAGCAGAAAGAGATTCTCCAAAAGCTAAAGCGAGGAGAAATTGATATGATTGTCGGAACTCACAGACTTGTGCAGAAGGATGTTGAATTCCGTGACCTCGGACTTGCAATCATAGATGAGGAACAGCGTTTCGGTGTTGCTCAAAAGGAGAGGTTCAAGGAACTGTGCAAAAATGTCGATGTGCTTACGCTCTCGGCTACTCCTATTCCGAGAACCCTCAATATGGCGATGAGCGGTCTGCGTGATATGAGCGTTATCGAAGAAGCGCCGACAAACCGTCAGCCTGTTCAGACCTATGTGCTTGAACACGACGATGCGGTTATCAACGAGGCAATCCGCCGTGAGCTCCGCCGTGGCGGTCAGGTGTTCTATCTTCACAACAATGTTGAAACAATTTCTTCATGTGCCGCAAAAATTCAGGAGGCTGTTCCCGAGGCAAAAATCGCAATCGGTCACGGCAAAATGAAAGAGGGCGAACTCAGCGAAGTTTGGCGACAGATGCTTGAACAGGAGATTGATGTGCTTGTCTGCACGACAATTATCGAAACGGGTGTCGATTTGCCGAATGCCAACACCCTTATTATAGAAAATGCCGACTGTATGGGACTTTCGCAGTTGCATCAGCTCAGAGGCCGTGTGGGCAGAAGTTCACGAAGGGCATATGCCTACTTTACCTTCAGACGGAACAAGGTTCTCACGGAGATTCAGCAGAAAAGGCTTGCCGCAATCAGGGAATTTACAGAATTCGGCAGCGGCTTCCGCATTGCAATGCGTGACCTTGAACTGCGAGGTGCGGGCAATATTATGGGCGCACAGCAGCACGGGCATATGGAATCGGTCGGTTACGATATGTACCTCAAGCTTCTTGATGAGGCAGTAAGCGAGGAAAAGGGCGAGCAGAATGTCACAAAAGACCTCGACTGTCTTATTGATATTTCGGTTGACGCCCATATTCCCGAAAGCTATGTTGAAAGTCTTGCACTTCGTCTTGATGTTTACCGCAGAATTGCCGATATCCGCAGTAATGAGGACGCAGACGATGTTATTGACGAGCTGCAGGACAGATTCGGCAAGATTCCGAACTCGGTTCTCGGACTTATCGACATTGCCCTTGTGCGTAACAAGGCTTACTCAATGGGTATTTACGAAATCAGACAGAACGGCACAACGCTCATGCTCTTTGTAAACGAACTCAAATCCCCTCAGGTTGCCGACTTGCTCATTGCTTTGGGCGGAAAGGCAAAGCTTGTTGCCGGAGCAAAACCGTGCGTTGCGGTTGAGTGCAAAAACAGTTCCGCTCCGCTTGAAATCCTCACCAAAATTTTCGGCGTGCAGTAATTTTACGGCATGAAACCGTAATTTGTTAAGAAAAAACCTCCCGAAACTACAAAAATGCTGTTTTTCGGTGGAAATTCTCAACAAAATTTTATAAAAATGTAGACAATGACGATTTTTTTGTGTATAATCGTAAGGTACATTATCCTGTGAAAGTGTGTTTGCAGGACACTTTGCATTTAATTTTTCAGAAGGACGGTAAAAAACTATGAAGCCTAATATCAAGGTTGGTTCATTTTTACTTGCAATTGTTATGATGTTCTCAGTTTTTGCAATTGCAGGTTGTACACCCACAACTCTTAACAAAGAATGGTCGTATAAGACAAGCGACAACGAGCTTGCCATCGGCGTTTATATCTACTCACTCAATGCAGCTTACAGTCAGGCTGAGTCATTTGCTAAAAAGCTTGACGATTATGATTCGACATCTGACAAGTGGCTTGATGAAAAAATCAAGGACGATGACGGCAACGAGCAGGTTGCAAGAGAGTGGATTAAAGATCAGGCTAAGAAAATGTGCCTCAGCTACCTCGTAGTTGACGAACAGCTTAAAAAGGAAAATGTAAACATCGGTCAGGCAACTCTTGACTCCGCAACAAGTCAGGCTGAATCATACTGGAATGTCGGTCCGTATGCGTCACAGGGTTATGTAATGCCGATGAAGAAGCAGTATGAAAAGTACGGCGTTTCACTCGACAGCTTTGCATACTGCACAACTCTCTACAACACAAAGTATGAGGCTCTCTTCAAAGCAGTTTACGGCAAGGGCGGTTCAAAGGAAGTTTCCGACGCCGACCTTACAAAGTATTTCAAGGAAAACTATACGGACTACTCATACCTTCCCGTGAACCTTTATACATCAACAAAAGATGAGGCAGGTTCATCAAAGAATGTTGCAATGAGCGACAAGGAAATCAAGAAGGTTGAGGATCAGCTTAACGGCTACAAGAATGACCTTAACAAGGGCGGTTCTTTTGATGATGTTATTGCATCATACAAAAAGTCAAGCGGTTCGGGAACAGATTCTTCTGTTTCAAAGGTAGAAGTTCTCGACAAGAGCTCAATCGGTGACGAGCTTAAAAAGGCTATCGGCAAGCTTGAAACAGGCAAGGCTGAAACTCTCAAGGTCGGCAGCGGCGACAGCGCAATCTACTATCTCGTTTATAAGAAAGACGTCAGCAAGGATGTTGACAGCTATATCGGCAACGAATCAAACAGAGCCGGTGTACTTGCGTCAATGAAGTCAGACGAATTTTCAAAGTACATTGACAGTCTTGCAGAGAAACTCAAGTATGAAGAAAACACTTCGGTTATTGACAAGTATAAGCCCGAACTCTTCTTCGTTGCGGTTGAGCCTACAACATCGGCGTCAACAACATCGGCATCCGATAAAAGCTCAAAATAATTGATATCGGACATACAACAGACGCATTTTCAGATTATTCTGAAGAAAGGGGCTTTTATGAAAAAACATTCAAAGCTTTGCGCAATTTTTCTGACGGCACTTTTGAGCATTTCTGCTGTGAGCTTTTCCGTATCGGCAGTCGGTGAGGAGGTTGATCCCGGCGGAGATTCAAGCGTTATTGTTGATCCCGTAGAGCCGGAGCCCGAGCCCGAACCGGAACCATCACCGGAACCATCACCTGAGCCTGAGCCTGAGCCGCAGCCACAGCCCGATCCTGTGTATCCGGACTCGTCGGACAGTTCATCATATGTAGATCCCGGCTATTCGTCAAGTGATTCGTCATATGACAACAACTATAACTATGACAGTAGCTATGACTACAACAATAACAGTTATGACAATAATTACAGCAGCAGTCAGACTTACTACTACTCTGAGCCGTCATATGTAGGCGGCGGTCAGTCCTATGTTGCTCCGTCAAATACTGCTCCGTCAGCGTCGCTCATCAAGTCTGACGATAACATTGACGAAAAAACTCTTTCAAGCAACGACTGGTCGGATATCGCAAAAAATCTTAAAAATACCGACACATCGAGTTCTGACGGTGATGACTTTAACTTCATCAAGAACAATAACAGCAAGGGTGACAACGGTCATTGGATGTTCTATGTTTCACTCGTTTTACTCTCACTCGGTGTTGCAGGCATTGTGTACTTTGTAATTTCAACTGTTCTCAACAGAAAGAAGAGAGTCACAGTCGGCGGCAGAAGTAACGCTCCAAAGAGCAAATCTGTACAGCCACAGCGTTACAGCAGTAACGATGATTATGCCGATGATTACTCATCTTCAGGCAGAAAGTCCGAAAGACGCAGTAAGTACGATACTGCCGAAATTCAGCTTCCAAAGAACAACCAAAAGGGCGGAAGAAGATACAAGTAATTAAATAACTTTATAAAACAAAAGCAGTTCCAAAATCGGAACTGCTTTTGTTTGACTGTGTAATTAAATTTTCGCATGACTTCTGTTTGAATGTCAAAATCAGTTTTTGTCATACGGCTTTTTGTATGCCTCTTTGAACGGTTTTACAGTGCCGTCCTTTTCTTCAACGCTTACATTGTCAAGTGTTGCGTTGAACTGTGTGCGGATTTCACCGAGATAAATTTTGTACAGCTCTTTCTGTTCTTTTTGCTCAGTCTCGGTAAGTCCCTGTTCCTTTTTCTTTTTTGCAAGCTCGTTAATTCTGTCAAGCATCTTTTTATCCATAAGTCAATCCTCCCGACCGTTATTTTGGTTTTGAGAGCAATCTGCTCCAAAGCTATGATATCACACAATCAGCCAAAGTGCAAATTTTCGATTTCTCGGTTGAAAACAAAAATTTTTTGTGCTATCATTCAATTAAAGCCGTTATACGGCAAATTTTTTCGGCGGTGGATTATGGAAAATTTCAGCTTATTACACCCGACAAATTCAAATGCATCCTACAGAACTCTCAACAAAGAGGCGCTGAATGATTTGTCGGTTGATTATATATGTGACGCTCTCACAAAAGAGCAGTATGAACGCAACAGCATAAAGCAGCTGCTGATAAATATTACGGATGACGAGGAAGTTATAAAATATCGTTGCGATGTTTTTGAGGATTTTCTCCGTTTTCCGAAACTTCGTGATGATCTATCCGCACTCCTTGTAAAGCTGAACGATTTGCGTGAAATTGAGCGCTTTCAAAAGGATACCGAGGCATCTTCCTTGTGGCAGCTTGTAAACCGACTTCGTGAAATGGACGGCTATGTCGATTGCATTACAAGAATAAAAAACACGCTTGAAACAATTGAAGTAAAGTCGCAGGGTCTGCTTGAACTCAAGAAAAATGTTCAGTCAATTTACAATGACAGCGGTTTTCCAAAACTAAAAAAGGATATAATAGATACGCTTGCAAAGGCTCAAAAGCTCAAGAGCATTACACTCGGTGTGAATCTTGACGATTTGCTCCGCCCAAAGAGTGTGGGTGTAATCTCACTCAATGACAAAGAATTTACCGACAGCGGTATTCTCAAAAGATTTATGAAGTTTACAAACCGTGACAGCGAACTGCACCACGGCAACGATGTTTCGGGATTTTTAAGCTTTCATCCGTCCAATCCGTCAACCTCGCAGTTCGGGCTGGGACAGTTTGTTGTGGGCGCTCAGCAGGATGTAAACCGCACTATGAACAGCTCGCTGACCGGCGCAGATCCTATGTCTGACGCACTCAAAAATGTTGTGACCGATATCCTCCGCAGAACCGTAAATGACATAAAATCAATGCTCAACAGATATGTCAATGTCAACGGCTACTCGTTCGTTTCGCTTATGCCCGAAATCATTTTCTATATTCGTTTTGCAGAGCTTTGTGATAAGATGAAAAAGAAAAATCTTCCGCTGTGCAAGGCGGAAGTTTTGCCGAAAGAGGACAGAAATTGCTGCCTTAGAGATGTTTACAACCTCAAACTCGGCATAAAATCGGCAAACGGTGAGAATTTGGATATTGTCACAAACGATATTGATTTTAACGATGATAGGCGAATTTACATTCTGACAGGTCCGAACCGTGGCGGTAAAACCACGATTACTCAGGCGGTCGGACTTGCGTTTCTGCTTGCTCAGAACGGAATATATGTTCCTGCAACGCAGATGAAATTCAGCCCATGCGACAGCATTTTTACGCATTTTCCTGCCGATGAAAACGATACCGTTGATCTTGGCAGACTCGGTGAAGAAAGCAAAAGACTTGCCGAAATTTTCTCTTCGGCAAGCCGTTACAGCCTGCTTTTGCTCAACGAAAGCCTTGCAACAACCAATGTTGCCGAGGGCTTGTACATTGCCCGTGATGTTGTCAAATCAATGCGATATCTCGGCACAAGGGCGATTTTTAATACCCATATGCACGATTTGGCTCGCAATCTTGATGAGGTGAACACAACCGTAAAGGGTGACAGCAAGATTGAAAGTCTGGTAACAGGTGTCGAAAACGGACAGCGTTCGTTCAAGGTTTTCATCGCTCCGCCTCAAGGTGTAAGCTATGCCAAAGACATTGCCGAAAAATACGGTGTAACCTTTGACAAAATCAAAAAACAGATTGATCGGCAGCGTGCCGCTGCACCCGGTTCGGGAAGATAGTATGTAATATTAAAAGCATATTATGCCCGAGCGGAAGTTTTAATTAAATGTAAAATTGAAAATTGAAAATGGAAAATTGCGGTCGGGCAGACAGTTTGCAAAATGCAAATCATTGTCGCCCGACTGTTTTTGTATATATAGAAGTTGCGTTTAAATGTATGGGCGGATATCATCCGCCCGCAAGGCTAAACCTACTGCAAAAACTACGAATCCGCAACTGTTCCGTCCGTCACGGTGTCGCTTGTGTCCCTGAATAAAAGTGTAATGCACCAGATTGCGGAAAGTCCGACAAGGATATAAACAATACGGCTTATGATTCCTGTCTGTCCGCCGCAAATCCACGCAACAAGATCAAACTGAAAAATGCCGACACTTCCCCAGTTGAGTCCGCCGATAATAAGAAGCGTCAATGCTATTTTATCGAGCATTCAAAGTCCTCCTTTGTATTTGCTGAAAATAGTATTGACGCAATTTTTCGTTTTATTCAATTTAAATCAGAATTTAATCAACAATGCAAGGAGCAAAATCAGCACTCCGAGGAAAATTACCGCACCGCCGATTATTCTTGTGATTTTTACGGCTTTCTGAATTTTGAATTTTGAAATCATATTTTCCGTGGGAAACGGAAGAATAATGAGCATAATTCCGAGAATTACACAGCTTGCAAGTGCGACGGTAAGACCGACCTCTCTTGCAAACGAGAGCATAAAAAGTCCGATTGGAATTCCGAACACACAAATCATATTGATTACCGCAAACAGCTTGCCGAAACGCTCGCCCTTTTCGTAAAATTTATTTGCTTTAATATGGCACTCATCATCACAATACTGGTCAAAATACGATATCTGTTTTCCGCAGAATTCACATTTTTTCATGGGCACACCTCGTTGTTTCATTTTAAATCGTTCACGGAATATTTTAACACACAAATCGACATATTTCAACTCGAATAAATGTACATTTTCGGGTATATGCTTTGTTGAAAAAATTTTTGCAATGTGGTATGCTGAAAAGAGGTGATTTTATGGAGAGCTTTTTCGTTGCGCTTAATGCGGTTCTGCCGATGTTCATAATGCTTTTCATCGGTTTTCTTGTGAGAAAATTAAAAATTTTGCAGGACAGCTTTCTGCCTCAACTTAACAAAATTGTTTTCAATGTATTTTTTCCGTTTCTGATGTTCAATAACATCTACGGCTCAGATTTTTCAAGCGTTTTCAGCCCGAAGCTGCTTGCCTTTGCGGTTATTGGCGTGTTCACGATTTACTTTTTGTCAATCGGGTTTACACTACTTGTTGAAAAGTCAAATTACAGCCGTGGTGCGATGATTCAGGCGATTTACCGCAGTAATTTTGTACTTATGGGACTTCCGATTGCGGCGAATATTTTCGGCAAGGATAAGCTTGGCATGACAGCCGTGCTTGTTGCTGTTGTTGTTCCGCTTTACAATATGCTTGCCGTCATCACGCTTGAAATTTTCAGAGGGCAAAAGATAAATGTGCTGAAAATTTTAAAAGGCATTGCCAAAAATCCGCTGATTATCGGCTCTGCACTCGGACTTTTGTCTGTTGCGTTCAATATAAGCCTTCCGGAAACAATTGACAAAACGGTTTCGGATATTGCGGCGGTTGCAACTCCGCTTGCGCTGATTGTACTCGGTGCGTCTGTCACATTTGACAGCATAAAAGGCTGTTCACGCAACCTCATAATCTGCATAATCGCAAGACTTGTTGTTGTGCCGGCACTTTGTCTGGGTACGGCGGCG
>ENA-OPAK01000675-OPAK01000675.1-human-gut-metagenome-genome-assembly--contig:-NODE-675-length-11918-cov-2.525499_pt1 | contig 11918 bp, 11 predicted proteins | sample MGYA00241055_ERZ501426 | MGnify/ENA primary metagenome ERZ501426 (study PRJEB25962, sample SAMEA2042626) | human gut metagenome | biome: human gut; feature: human-associated habitat; material: faeces... | reverse complement strand
CCTTGCACAGGTGGTTACCATGTTGCACTTGACACGATGAACGCCCCTACTGATTAACAATAACATTCATACAAAAACAGACTGACAGATTATCAGTCTGTTTTTTAATGCAATCATCATTTTCTTGCAATGTTAAGAATATTTTCCCACCATTCATTAGATGATATTATTGAATAGGTTGTGAGAAAACTTTCCGCTATTAGCAAACGAATGAGGATGACAAATAGTATTGTTAAAAATAAATCCAATGCCATTACTAAACATATATCTAAAATATTACCGTATTCTGCATATTTTAACCTTAAAATAAATGTCGGTACTACACATATACAACTAATGAACATTAAGTCAAGAGGTATCACAAGCAACGATATAATTGAATTCAGCACATCATTATGACAAACAAAATCTATTGACCAAGTAACAAGTAACAAATAAAAAATTAACACCTTTGCAAAATCAAGTATTGTAAACCCAATCGTAGATGTAACTTTTACTGATTTGAATGAATTTTTCCGAACTAAATAGAAAGATATAAGAAAAGTAATAATTAATAAAACCGCAAATATTAAATAGCAATTGTTAACAATAAAATCAGCAAATACTTCGGCTACTCTATTACTTCCACACAGATAAAATAAAAATGCAATAATTGCAAAACCCCAATTACTAAATAAAATAATCATTGCGTACCCCTTAAATTATTTCTAATTAAAAAATCACTTAATGCAAAAGCAAGTTCTATAATTTTATATACTTTATTTACTTGAATTATACCTATATTGTATAAAATTGTCAACAAAAAGTTATAATATTATACTCACAAGGTATAATTTATGGAGCGGGTACGGCAAATGCAAAGAATTAAGGAACTACGAAAAGAAAAATCTATGAACCAAATTGCATTGGGAATGCAACTTAACTTTTCACAAAAGATAATCAGCGAATATGAAAATGGAAAGGTTGAACCGAGCATTACGACGCTCAAAAAACTTGCGTCAATTTTTAATACATCTGTTGATTATATAATTGAATATACGGACATCAAACAGCCGATTGACAAAATTGCTCAGTCGGAACTTTCGGAAACGGAATGCAAACTTCTTAACGAATTTCGTTGTCTGCCAAAAGAAAAACAAAACATTGCCCTTGGTATCATTATGGGATTAAAGCACAGTTAATTGTAGCCAATATAATTTTATTCGTATCGTGTTTACACACGATACGATTGACGAACGAGGTTCGCCGCTACAGTATGACGATTGTTTTGCGGTCTTTATAAAATTTGTTTTAACATATAGTTTACACTATTACTTGCGGGCGTCCGATGAACGCCCCTACTGATTAACAATAACTTTCATATAAAAACATATAAAAATCAGGCTGACAGGTTATTAAAAATCTGTCAGCCTTAAATTATTTTATCAAGTTTTTGCTACGGATAAAAATCAATAAACAACAACACGGGTTCCTGAGGAAATGTTGTTATAGATTTTCTTAGCTGCGTTGTACGGTGTGTTTACACAGCCGTGTGAGCCGTGACCCTTGTACCTTGTTCCGCCGTATTCCCAGCTTGCTCGCCATGATGCGTCATGGATTCCGCAACCGTCGGATGTGAACGGAAGCCAGAATGTTACATGGGAATTCAGCATAAGTGTTGCAGGAGATGCCTTGTAAATAATTGAATATGCACCCTTTGGCGTATCGTTTGTACCATAGTTGCCGGTTACAACATCTGTTTCAACAACAAGCTTACCGTTCTTGTAGTACCACATATGCTGCTGATTGATACTGATTTCAACATATGTGCCGCCGACTGAAACACCGTAGGCATTCTTGCTGATCTTTACACTCTTTGTCTGGAATGTGCCGAGACACTTGTACTTTTTCGGGTTACTGCTCGGTCCCGAATACTTGTAAGCACGAATACGGAAGTAATAGGTCTTGCCGACTGTAAGCTTTTTGGTGTTGTAGAAAGTATTCTTTGTTTCACCAAGCTTTGTATATTTTCCGTTCTTTGAGGTTGAATAGAAAATCTCATATGCTGTCGGAGTGGTCATTGCCTTGCCCCATGTGAGATTTACTCTTGAAAGTCTTGTATCTGTCTTGAAATTAACGGCATTAAGACCTGCCACACATCTTATTGTTGACGGTGACGAATAGTAAGTGTTCTTTTTGATTGCACGGTAAGCCCTAATCTGATAGTAATACGCTCTGCCGTTCTTAACTCCCTTATCTCTGAAAGAAGTTGTGGAATTTGAAGTGATTGTCTTGTAAAGAACATACCTGCCCTTTGTGTCACCGCTCATACGGTAGATTTTGTAGCCTGTTGCCTGTGAGTTCTTTGACCACGAAAGTGTAATTGCAGCACCCGACTCCTTGAGTGAAACGCTTACGGCATTCGGGAGAGTAGCTGTTCTGTAGGTCTGACTCTTACCCTCATACTTTACACCGTCATGCTCAACATAGGCGGCAACCTTTACATCATACCAGGTTGCTGTTCTAATCTTTTTGAGTGTACAGGCATTTGACTTTACATATGTAAATCTTGAAAAATTCTTGTGTGCGTCATTGTTGCGATAGTAGATTACATAGCCTGTTGCACCGCTTACTTTATCCCACTTGAACGAAAGCGAATTTGTTGTATATTGCGTTCTTTTGAGATTCTTGATTGCGCCCACATTCGGCTTAAACGGCTGAGTCGGAGGAACCGTAGGAGTTACGGGCGGCTCCGTTACCGGCTGTGAAGGCTCGGTTGCCTGAGTTGGTTCAACGCTCGTATCTGTTACATCAGATGCAACAGTTGCCTCTGTTGCAGGCTGAGAGTCTGTTTCTGCCGCAGAAACAGCTAATGTTCCGACAACAGAACAAGCCACGGTAACTACTGCGAGAATTACAGCCAAGGTGTGTTTGAATTTGAATGTCATATATTCCATCCCCAATCGTATTTGATAATTAGATTATATATGTTTTTTTGAAAAAAATAAAGAGTATTTAGTAAAAAATTTCAAAAATCTTCCACTAATTACTCTTACTTTATCTTGTCATTTTTATTAAGTCTTGAAAGGCGTTCGCATTCGGCAATCAGCTTGCTCTGTTTAAGCCTTCTTTCGTCCTCAAGCACAGATTCACGAACCTGTTTTCGCAGTCTTTCAAATGGTGTGTCACGGTTGCCTGTTATCTCTTTCGGGCTTAAAATTTTTGGTGCAAGATTTGATGCACCCGGTCTTGTGAGCATCTGAATGGTGATATGCTCATGCTGAATGAGAGCGAAAAGCTGACTGAGAGAGGTACATTCGTCAATTGCCTTGACGAGTTCTTCCGTCGTTTTGTGACGGTATCCATGCACCTTTGTTTCATTCAATTTCACTCACCGCCCTTTATCGCCTTTTGCGGAACATTGTTATCATTATATTTCCGAATAAATGCCTCCGCTGTTTGATGAAGGACACTTGTACCTTAGATTATACTTAATTTTCACAAGATTTTCAATATTTATTTTCGGTTTCTTTGTTTACATCAACACTTTTTTATGATATGCTGACTAACAGATACGCAAAATGTCCGTATAATCGACATTTTTCAGCGTTAAAAAATTTTTGTCAGGAGTAGAATAATGAAAAAAACTATTTGTGCCGTAACGGCTGCCATGCTTGCGCTTACCTCGGTTTTGTGCGGTTGTTCAAGCAACGGTGAAAGCAGTTCGCAGTCGGGCAGTACAACCCCGGCAACTGTTGCCACAGACACAACCGTCAAGACAACAGGCGAAAAAATACATATAAACGACAGCACTCTCGGTGAAATCTGGATTACCGAGCTTGACGGTGTACCGAAAAATACACTCAACAACGATAACTTCACCTCTGACGACACTTTTAAATACTACAGTGAAAACGGCAAGGCCGCTTCAATGGAGGGAATCGACATTTCCTCCTACAGCGGAAAGATTGACTGGGACAAGGTTAAAAAATCGGGTGTTGATTTTGTTATGGTTCGCATCGGCGGCAGAGGCTACGGTTCTGACGGAAAAATGTACTCGGACGATTCCGCCCTTTCATATATAAAGGGTGCTAAGGCGGCAGGACTTAAAGTCGGCGTGTATTTCTTCTCTCAGGCTGTCAATAACGATGAGGCAATTGAAGAGGCTGACTATATAAAGACACTTCTCGGCGATGAAACAATCGATTTTCCCGTTGCATATGACTGGGAAATCATCAAGGATGATGACGCAAGAACCGACAGCGTTTCCGCCGCTCAGGCAACAGCCTGTGCAAAGGCATTCTGCAACCGTGTAAAGGAGCTTGGCTACACACCGATTATCTATTCTCCGAGCAAGGAGCTTTACTTCAAATATGACCTCACCCAGCTTTCAGATTTTGACATCTGGTACTGCGAATACGCAAATGTTCCGACATTCTATTATCAGTTTTCTATGTGGCAATACTCTTCATCAGGCAAGGTTGACGGAATTGAGGGCGATGTTGATATGAACATCTGCTTTACAAATATAGCCGATTACGATTAAGAAAGGATAATATATATGAAAAAGATAGCAAGCTTTACAATCAACCACAACACACTTATGCCGGGTGTTTACATTTCAAGAATCGACGGAGATATTACAACATACGATATGCGTTTTGTAAAGCCAAACACACCGCCGTATCTTCCAAATCCCGTTATGCACACAATTGAACACCTTTTTGCAACATATGCCCGCAACAGCAAATTTGCCGACAATGTAATCTACTTTGGACCTATGGGATGCAGAACGGGTTTTTATTTTCTCGTTCGTGATATGTCAAATGAGGACGCATTACAGCTTATAAAAGATACAATAAAGCAGTGTGCGGAGCACAAGGGAGAAATCCCCGGAACAACTGCAATTGAGTGCGGAAACTACCTTGAACACGACCTTGACGGTGCTTTAAAAGAGTTAAATGAATATTACTCTTTGTTAAAAGATTACACAGTTGATAACTTACAGTATAATTAATATAGGGAATTATTGTTTGATTTACCCTGTTTTTGTAACCTTATCCCCTGTCTTATTATTAATTATGACATTTTTTAATTCTCATATTGCAATTTCGTAACTATTTGGTATAATAAAGGTATCGTGTTTGTTACAAAAATGTAACGGTTAATGAGATAGGAGAAATTATTTTGGAGACAAAGTTCATTGGTTTGGAAGGTTTCAATGAAATCGAGAGTCTTCCGACAAAGAAACGCAGAGTTTGCAGGCGTGAGCTTACAACAGCACAGAAAACTGTTCGCTTTGTAAAGAGAGCAACAACATTTTGTGCAAAATCAGTTGTAAGAATGTCAAAAAACACAGCTGCAAAACTCGCACAGGCAATTGAGAACAGGAAGGGTTCTTTAGAGTCTGTTACAATCAAGTCTGTTAATTCGTCAAAGAAAGCAAAAACACAGATATCAGCTATTGACAAAGCATTCAACGAATCAAGAAACGGCACAACAAAGAGTGCCGGAGAGATTGTATCGGAACTTTCGTTCAAAAGCGGAAAGCAGTATGCTCACCTTGCACCGTCGGCAATCCGTTCGCAGAAGTTGCTCAGAAAAAAGGCTGTGCTTGCAGTAGTAGCCTGTTTCAGCGCAATCACACTTTCATGTGTAACGGTTGCAAGCGCACTTGATATGAAAGATAACAACAGCGCACAGACCCATGCACTTGTTGCAACAAGTGACGAGGCTGTTCCTAATACTGAAATTGACGGCGAATCGGCATCGGCAAACCTCAAGGCAATTTCACCGTCATGTGCAAGTCTTTATATTGACGGCAAGTTCATCGGTGCGACAGAAGAAATTGATCAGCTCAATGCAGACCTTGATCAGGTTCTTGTTGATTACCGCAGAGATTACGATGACGAAACAACAACCGAGTTTGCAAATTCGGTGGAGGTTGTAACAGGTAACGCAAGCGGTACAGACCTTATTACCGCAGACGAGGTTATGGCACTTGCAGACGGCAAGTTTTCAATCTCACTTTCAACAGACATTGTTTACACAAGAGATGTGGCTTATGACACAAAGGTAAAGTATGACGAGGACAAGTCTTCTTCATACAAAAAAGTTACCACAAAGGGCGTTAATGGTGAAGAAGAAGTAACGTTAAGAACTACATTTGTTGACGGTGTTCAGACCGATGCAGTTCAGACTGACGCAAAAACTATTAAAGAGGCAGTTGACGAAGTTGTTGTAAAAGGCAAGGCTGAGGATACTTCATCAAGCACAGGTTCATCACCAACCTCATCAGACAGCAGTTCTTCATCAAGTTCAAATTCATCTTCAAGCTACACAACAGGTTCATCGGGTATGTTTGCATGGCCACTCCCCTACACACATACATTGACAAGTACCTTCGGCACACGCTGGGGCAGACTTCACGGCGGACTTGACATTTCAGACGGTGGTGTTTACGGACAGCCTATTTATGCATCCGCAAGCGGTACCGTAACATTCTCGGGCGGTGACAACAGTGGCTACGGCAACTATGTTATCATTGACCACGGCAGTGGCTACACAACACTTTACGGTCATTGCAGTTCACTTGTTGCAGTAACAGGTCAGTATGTAAATCAGGGCGACCTCATCGGTTATGTCGGTTCAACAGGCAACTCAACAGGTCCTCACCTCCATTTTGAAATCCGCCTCAACGGTGAAAAAATGGACCCCCTCGGCTACACAAGCTAATAAAATTAAATATTGATTATTTAACCCCCCGATTCGTTTGAGTCGGGGGGTTGTTTATGATGAATATGATTTTATCTGAACATATACTGTGCGGTGTCGAGGACTGACTCCATTGTCTTAAAGGCTTTGTTTGCCTTTTTCTTGAGTTTTGGGTTGCTGTCTACCATATTTTTGCCGACAATACCCATGCAGACGCCTGCCGTCATTCCTATTGCAACGCCTTTCATCACATTCATCATTGGACTTGTATTCATAATCACACCTCCCCATCTTGCAAATTCATTGACAAAATGTGTGTTTTTTCATCTTTGTCACACGGCTTTGTCAAAAAAACTTGCATTATTATTGTTTACGATTTAAAATGTATTTAAACAGAAAAAGAATGGAATAATAAAAATTGGAGTGATAACTTTTGGCAACTCTCAACCTTGTGCTTGTTGAACCCGAAATTCCGCAGAACACGGGCAATGTGGCACGAACCTGTGCCGCAACGGGAACAAGACTTCATCTTGTCAAGCCTATGGGCTTTGAACCCGACGATAAAAAACTCAAAAGAGCCGGACTTGACTACTGGCACTTGCTTGACATCACATATTATGAGAACATTGACGATTTTTTTGAAAAAACAAAGGGCGGAAAATACTTTTTCTTTTCAACAAAAGGAACTCACCGCCACAGCGATGTTGAATATCCCGACAACTGCTATCTTCTTTTTGGCAAAGAAACAAAAGGCTTGCCCGAGGAGCTTTTAATGCAGCATCCCGATGATACTTTAAGACTGCCTATGATTGACGAGGCAAGAAGTCTTAATCTTTCAAACTCGGTTGCAATTGCGGCTTATGAAGTTTTAAGGCAATGGGATTATCCTGCTTTGCAGAACAAGGGCGAGCTTCACAATCACAAGTGGAGCGACCTCAACAATATGACATAAGAACAAAAATAATATTCATAAACTTCCTTAAAATCAGTATTTGTAAAGACAGTGCAAAAAATACCCTGACAGGCGAATTTTTTAAAGTTTTCTATTGATAAAAAGGGGTTTTTGATATATAATAATGGTGACTGTAAAAATACTAAATTTTTACAAATTTCTTCTTACACGAAAGGAATGTATATTATGCAGCTCAACAAAGTATCTGTTGATGACATCAATGTAAAAGGTAAAAAAGTACTTGTTCGTTGTGACTTCAATGTACCGCTCAAGGACGGCGTAATCACAAACGACAACAGAATTACAGCAGCTCTTCCTACAATCAAGAAGCTCATCGCTGACGGTGGCAAGGTTATCCTTTGCTCACATCTCGGCAAGCCGAAGAACGGTCCCGAAGAAAAGTTCTCACTCGCTCCCGTAGCAGTAAGACTTTCGGAACTTCTCGGTCAGGATGTTGTTTTCGCTAACGATGACGAGGTTGTAGGCGAAAATGCTAAAAAGGCTGTTGCAGAAATGAAAGACGGCGATGTTGTTCTTCTCCAGAACACTCGTTTCAGAAAAGAAGAAACAAAGAATCTTGAGCCGTTCTCATCAGAACTTGCTTCACTCGCTGATGTATTCGTAATGGATGCATTCGGTTCGGCTCACCGTGCACACTGCTCAACAGTAGGTGTTACAGACCACATCAAGGACACAGCAGTAGGTTACCTCATGCAGAAGGAAATTAACTACCTCGGCAATGCCGTTGAAACTCCTGTTCGTCCGTTCGTTGCAATCCTCGGCGGTGCTAAGGTTGCTGACAAGCTCAATGTTATTTCAAACCTCCTCGAAAAGTGCGACACACTCATCATCGGCGGCGGTATGGCTTACACATTCCTCAAGGCTCAGGGCAAGGAAGTCGGTCTTTCACTCGTTGATGATACAAAGATTGACTACTGTAAGGAAATGATGGCTAAGGCTGAAAAGCTCGGCAAGAAGCTCCTTCTCCCAATCGACACAACAATCGCTGCAGGCTTCCCTGATCCTATCGATGCTGAAATCGAAGTTAAGGTTGTTGATTCAGACAAGATTCCTGCTGACATGGAAGGTCTTGACATCGGCACAAAGACACAGGAACTCTTTGCCGACGCTGTAAAGAGCGCAAAGACTGTTGTTTGGAACGGTCCTATGGGCGTATTTGAAAACCCGACTCTTGCAAAGGGTACAATTGCTGTTGCTAAGGCTCTTGCCGACACAGACGCAACAACAATCATCGGCGGCGGCGACAGCGCAGCAGCTGTGCAGCAGATGGGTCTGGGCGACAAGATGACCCACATCTCCACCGGCGGCGGCGCTTCTCTGGAGTATCTGGAGGGCAAGGAGCTGCCCGGCATCGCAGTTATCCAGAACGCATAATTTTTCCGGCATCACAATGGGTGCGGCGGCATTTACGCCGCCGCATCTTTTCTTTTTGTGCAGGTAATTTGAAAATATTTACGAAGGTAAGGAGAAAATAACAATGGATAAGGCAAAGCGCAAGGCTATCATTGCTGGCAACTGGAAGATGAACAAGACCGCCTCCGAGGCTGCTGTTCTGGTGGACGAGCTGGTGCCCGCCGTGCAGGACGCAGGCTGCGAGGTGGTTATCTGCACCCCGTATACCGATCTGGTCACCGCTGTGGAGAAGACCAAGGGCACCAACATCCATGTTGGCGCTGAAAACGTCCACTTCGAGAAGTCCGGTGCCTTCACCGGCGAGATCAGCGCAGATATGCTGGTGGATCTGGGCGTCGAGTACGTCATCGTCGGTCACTCCGAGCGCCGTCAGTACTTCGCTGAGACCGACGAGACCGTTAACAAGAGAACAAAGGCTGCCCTCGCTGCAGGTCTGAAGCCCATCGTTTGCGTAGGCGAACTTCTCTGGGAGCGCGAGTGCAACATCACCGAGGAAGTTATCGCACGCCAGATCAAGCTTGATTTCTTCGGTATCTCCGCTGACGACCTCAAGAAGTGCGTTATCGCTTACGAGCCTGTTTGGGCTATCGGCACCGGCAAGACCGCTACCGCTGACCAGGCTGAGGAAGTCTGCGCAGCCATCCGCAAGGTGGTTGGCGAGCTGTACGGCGCTGACGCCGCCAAGGCACTGACCGTTCAGTACGGCGGCAGCATGAACCCCAAAAACGCAGAGGAACTGCTCTCCAAGCCCGATGTTGACGGCGGCCTGATCGGCGGCGCATCCCTGAAGGCTCCCGACTTTGCTGTCATCGTCAACGCTGCCACCAAGGGCTAAGCCCTGAGCGGTAAAAATCGTTCTCTCTGCGCCCGGCTGCGCCGCATTTCCGGCAGGGAGCCGGGCGCTGTTTGTTGAACTTTCAAAGGAGACTCATTTTTATGTCCAAAAAACCTGTTCTGCTCTGTATCATGGATGGCTTTGGCTGGACCCCCAACGAGACCTACGGCAATGCCGTGGCCGCAGCCAACAAGCCCTTCATCGATTCCCTGATGGCAAAATACCCCATGACCACCATTGACGCCTCCGGCATGGCAGTCGGTCTGCCCGACGGTCAGATGGGCAACTTGGGCGCTGGCCGCATCGTCTACCAGCAGCTGACCCTCATCACCAAGTCCATCCGCGACGGCGAGATGCTCAAGAACCCCGTGCTGGTCAAGAACATGAAGGCTGCCATCGACGCGGGCAAGGCCATCCACCTGATGGGTCTGGTCGGCACCGGCGGCGTCCACAGCCATGCCGACCACTGGTTCGGCGTGCTGGAAATGGCAAAGCATCTGGGTGCAAAAGAAGTTTACCTGCACTGCATCACCGATGGCCGTGACACCGACCCCCACTCCGGCAAGGGCTTCCTTGCCGACAAAGTTGCCGACGATGATGGCATCCGCAGTGTTATAGAGCTGCTGAAAAAATGTTCCAAATAAAATAGGGAAAAAGAAAATCAGAAGCTGCTTCCAGATGACTCCTTCAGTGATCTGATTTGTTGTGTTTTGTGCTGCCTGCTTACTCATAAAGTAAAATAATCCTCCGTTTTTAATACTACACAAGGTCAGTATAGACTTGTCTGCAAAGAAACACAAGACACTATGTAAAACATCGAAAAAATGCTATACTTAGATATCGGGGTATGGAAGCAGAAGGAAACCTGTAAAAAGCAAGCATCAGCAGAAGCTGAGAAGGGGTGGAAATGAGCAAGCATGGAAATCGGACCAGACGGATTTACGGAATCATTCTGATATCGTTTGTTATCATATGGATAGGAAGCCTTTTTTTCAGATGCTGAACAATCGGCATAGTGCCTGGATCGCCAGCGAGATGATCCTGCAGCAGCTGGAGGATGTGATCGAAGAAAATAAAGAAAGCTATCAGACCCTTCTGGAAACCCTGAAGGAAGATTATACGCTGCGGGCAGAGATTGTGGCAAATCTCCTTGAAATGGAAGGAAGACTATACCAGACCACAGAGGAGTACCGGAAGATCGCAAAACAGCTGCGTGTGGACGAAATCCACATTATCAATACGGGCGGCTGTATCGTTGCAGGAACAAATCCGGAGTATTTTGGCTACAGCTTTTCTTTCGGCGAGCAAATGGGATATTTTAAGCCCATGCTGGCAGATAAAAAGCTTTCCATGTGTCAGGATATGGTGCCGAATACTGCAGAAGGAAAAATGATGATGTATGCCATCGTCTGGAATTCTTCCGGTACGGCCATGATCCAGATTGGCATTACCCCCAGCCGACTGCTTGCAAAAATGAACAGTGCCAGCGTGGAAAATCTGGTTCGGCAGATGCCGATTACCTCCGGAATGAATATCTTTCTGCTAAATGCCACCACAGGGAAAATGCTTGCAACCACGCGGCAGGATGTATTGCTCTATGAGCTGCAGGATTCCGACCGAATGGGAGAAGGAAAACTGCAGGAAGGAAAGCGGTATCGGTCCAGTGCGAAAATCAGTGGCAGACAGCAGTATCTGGTCTATGAAAAATATGGGGAATATGATCTTGCAGTTTCCTACGGGATTTTTGAGGCGAACCAAAATCTGGTCTATGTTGCTGCGACCATGTTTCTGGTACTGGTGCTTTCTTTTTTGGTCGTTTTTTATATCACGGAGCGCTCGATCGCTGCGATTGAAAAAAATGAAGAGGAGTTAAAGCAGGCAAAGGAGGCGGCAGAGCGTGCAAATGCAGCAAAAACCGGATTTTTGTCCCGGATGTCACATGATATCCGGACACCGATGAATGCCATTGTCGGTCTGACGGCAATCGCAGGAGCAAATATTGAG
>ENA-OPAK01000670-OPAK01000670.1-human-gut-metagenome-genome-assembly--contig:-NODE-670-length-11963-cov-2.138478_pt1 | contig 11963 bp, 10 predicted proteins | sample MGYA00241055_ERZ501426 | MGnify/ENA primary metagenome ERZ501426 (study PRJEB25962, sample SAMEA2042626) | human gut metagenome | biome: human gut; feature: human-associated habitat; material: faeces... | reverse complement strand
TATAAGCCGGTAGAGGACGCCGTTGATAAGCTTGCCGTTTATCATCCCGACTTCATCAGCGTTACATACGGGGCAGGCGGGGGTACATCTGTTAATACTCCGAAAATAGCCGCTCATATACAAAATGACCTCTCTATTCCTGCACTTGCTCACCTTACGTGTGCTTCTTCTACCAAAAAAGAGCTTGACAAAATTATAAATGATCTCGGTGCTGCCGGCGTTAATAATATACTTGCTCTTCGCGGAGATCTCCCGGACGGATATGACCCTGATAATCCCGATTATTATCATTACGCATATGAATTGATTGAAGCTATTAAATCAAAGGGTGACTTTTGCATAGGTGCTGCATGCTATCCGGAATGTCACCCGGAAGCCGAAAGTCTGCAAAAGGATATTGAAAATTTAAAAATAAAAGTTGACAGCGGCGTCGATTTTTTAGTTACACAAATGTTTTTTGATAACAATGTAATGTACAGCTTTCTTTACAGAGCATTGAAAGCGGGCATAGATGTTCCGGTTATAGCAGGCGTTATGCCTGTAATTAACGCTAAACAAATTAAGCGTTCCTGCGCTCTTTCTCAGACCTCATTACCGCCGCGATTCAGACGTATGATGGACAGATTTATTGATGATCCGGAAGCTTTAAAGCAAGCCGGTATAGCATACGCCACGGAGCAAATAATAGATTTAATATCTAACGGCGTAAGCGGCATACACATATATACAATGAATAAACCGGAGGTTGCCGGAAAGATAATGGAGAACTTGTCCTCGGTACTTTCTGCGAGGTGATTTACATGTTCGGCTACGTAAGGATTTATAAGCCTGAGCTTAAGATTAAAGATTACGAAATCTATAAAGCCGCTTATTGCTCGGTATGCCGTGCGCTCGGAAGACATTACGGCGTTATTGCAAGAGGTCTTTTGAGCTATGATGCAACTTTTCTTTATTTGTACAGAGCTGCAATTTCCGAAGCTGCGGATTGCAAATACGAAAAAGGTGTGTGTCCGTTTAATCCTCTCAAGAAATGCGGCTATATATGCGGGCAAGACAAAGCGTTTGAGTTTGTTGCGTCGGTTACAGTAATTTTATCGTATTTTAAATTGATTGACAGTATTAACGACAGCGGCTTTTTCAAAAGATCTTTTTGTCGACTCGCATTACCGTATATGAAAAGAAAATATAAAAAAGCAAAAGCTCTTTATCCGGATTTGTGTGCCGTTATAGAAAAAACTATGAACGAACAAGCTCAAATTGAAAATGAAAAGACTTTATCGACAGATCTTGCGGCCGATCCAAGTGCAAAGGCTTTGGCTGCTATAATGACTTACGGCATACAAAACGAAGAAAAGAGACTCATATCGAAAAGAGTCGGTTATTGCCTCGGCAGATGGGTATATCTGACCGATGCATACGATGATATTACAAAAGATTTAAAGAATCATAATTACAATCCGTTCATTGAGAAATATAAGATTGAAAGCAAAGCGTTTGATCGTGAACCTATAATCAAATCATTGCGGCTTACCGCAAATGAAGCTGCGCTTGCTTTTAATTTGCTCGATATAAAATGCTATAGAGAAATTCTTGAAAACATTATTTTTGATGGTCTTGAGAATCAACAAAAAATGATTACTGAAAAAGATAAAGAGGTGAGCAGATAAATGAATACAGATCCGTACAGAGTTCTCGGTGTTGGCAGAAATGCCTCAAATGATGAAATAAAAGAAGCATACCGAACATTATCCAGAAAGTATCAGTCGGACAATTATTCGAGCAGTCCGCTCTCCGATATTGCCGAGAAAAAAATGGATGAACTTGACAGAGCATACGATGCCATCATGGCCGAACGCTATGGAGACAACGCTGCATCTTATGGTCCTTCTTACAACACTTCCGCTCAACACAACGGTTATTACGGTGCTGATAACGGCTATGGAAATTCACAGTATCCGGATGTAAGAGCGCAAATTCGGTCCGGAAGAATTGATGATGCTGAAACGATTCTTGACGGTATTCCGAAGGATATCAGAAATGCCGAGTGGTATTTTTTAAAAGGTCAGGTCAGCAGAGGCGCGGTTGGTTTGATGAAGCATATAAAAATTACTCCACCGCTTGCAGTATGGAACCTCAGAATCGAGAATACACAGATGCTTTTAACAATTTGAATAATAACGCATCAGGCGGATACCGTACTTCTCATGAAAAAGGAACAGGGTGTAGTGCTTGTGACATTTGTTCGGGACTTATGTGTGCCGATTGCTGTTGCGAATGTATGGGCGGCGATTTAATCCCATGGTGCTGAGCTATGAATAAGAGCTTTTATAAAAATTCGACGAAAACCGCAATCGGCGGTATTATTGCCGCTTTGTCAATTGTTCTTATGCTTTTGACTTCGGCGATACCGACACTTACGTATGCCATACCTGCTATTGCCGGCCTTTTGCTTGTTATAATAGTTATTGAAGTTAACAAAAAATGGGCTTTCGGTGTTTATTTCGTAGTCGGCGTGCTCTCGATGTTGCTTGTTGCCGATAAAGAGGCGGCCGTTATGTATGTGATGTTTTTCGGCTACTATCCGATTATTAAGGCTATGGTTGAGAAAAAACTCAACAAAGCACTGTCTTGGACCGTTAAATTTATAATATTTAATATCTCAATGATATTGGCGTTTTTGATTGTCACCTATGTATTCAAGGTTCCGTTTGAAGAAATGAAAAAGTATGGTGCCGCAGCCGCTTGGATTTTGTTGGCTCTCGGCAATGTTGTGTTTTTAATCTATGATATAGCTCTTACGCGTCTCATTACTTTATATATGCTGAAGTGGCGTAAAAGCTTTAAAAGGATATTTAAATCATAAACGAAACTTTTTTTACGCTTGTTTCTCTTTTCAAAAGAGAAAATATGAGTTATAATATAAAAAAACATTTCGGAGGTTAATTATGCTTTCTAAAGAAAGAGTACTTGAGGTATTAAAAGAAGCAGGTGTTTTACAGGAAGGACATTTCCTTTTAACATCAGGCAGACACTCAAATAAATATCTTCAGTGTGCAAAGATTTTCTGTAATACAAAGTACAGCGAAGAGCTCTGCGCAGATCTTGCTAATAAGTTCAAAAATGACGATGTGGAAGTAGTAATCGGCCCCGCCATGGGAGCAGTCCAAATGGCGTATGAAGTCAGCCGCGCTCTCAAATGTAAAAACTTTTTTACCGAGCGTGATGAAAACGGCAAGATGACTCTCAGACGAGGCTTTGTTGTTGAGAAGGGTCAGCGTGTTCTTGTTGTAGAGGATGTTGTGACCACAGGCGGCTCTGTTCGAGAAGTAATAAATCTTGTCAACGAAGCAGGCGGTGTTGTTGTCGGTGTTGGTTCTATTGTAGACAGAACCGACGGAAAAATTGATTTCGGCGTTCCGTATAAGGCTGTATATTCGGCTGGGAAGCTGATAATTGTCCGCTTTGCCGTGAAAGCGGATTACCGCTTGTCAAGCCCGGCAGCAGAAAGATAAAATAAAATGTCCGACTCAAGCCGTAATTTGCACGAAAACCATCGAGCAAGAGTAAGGAAAAGATTTGAACACGAAGGTTTGAAAACTTTTGCCGACCATAATGTGCTTGAACTTTTACTTTTTTATTCCATTCCGCAAAAGGATACAAATGATATTGCTCACAGATTGCTTGACGAATTCGGCTCTCTTTCGGCTGTGTTTGATGCACCTAAAGATGTGCTTATGAATGTTGTCGGTGTAGGAGAGAATACAGCTACCTTGATTAAGCTTATGCCGGAACTGTTTTCTCGTTATGAGCAGGATAAAATCAAAAACGAAAGTATTGTTATTAATTCTGCCGAGGCTGCCGGTAAATATTTTATGTCGCGGTTCATCGGGGCTAATACCGAAAAGCTTTATGCTGTTTGTCTTGATAATAATTGCAAAGTGAAAAAGTTTGTTGAAGTTTCGGAAGGTAATCCTGATTACACCGATCTTAATATGCGAAAGCTTGTAAGTGAGGCTATCAACACAAATTCCTCTTCGGTAATTATATCGCATAATCATCCATCTGGAGTTGCGGCTCCTTCTGCTGCCGACGTTGATGCGACGCGAGCCCTTATTTTGATGCTGAAAAAGCTTGGAATTAGGGTAAATGACCATATAATAGTTGCAGGAAAAAATTACTTTTCAATGGCAACCAGCCGAAAATTCGAGTATTTGTTTATGTAATAAAAAACGCTCTCAAATGAGAGCGTTTTTTAATTATTGGTTAGAATCGATATTAAATATATTTTTTTATTTTCTGATTTATTTTTTCGCGATTTTCAAGCAGCCAAGAATTACTGTGCGGATATTCGGAAAAGGTTATAGGCTTGTCTGTAGAATCCTCCATAAGCTTAACAACGGCTTCTTTTCCGATTTTTGTTTCTAAAAGCTGCAACGCCATCATATCCTGCAGTCCGTCATAAAACACATTTAGCCTTAGTGAATTTAATGGCGTAAAGTTATCTCCCGGATAAACTACGAAAGAATCTCCCGAAGCAAAAGCTTTTCCGGCATCGGTCACCTTATATGGGTCAATAGGCTTTCTGGAATACTGGCTGAAGTAAAAATTGTAGCCCCAGTGAAGAAATCCTTTGACTGAGTATTTGTACATTTGGTAACCGAGAATTCTGTTCCTGACAGACGGCATTGAAAAAAATCTGTTAGAAACATTTTTTGACGATTGTGCGCTGCAATAATATGTCCAAAGCTCTTCGGTTTTTCCTATAAAGCTATCAATATAGTCGTTAGCAGGTATCGGGTAGCGGACATTGCAAATTTTAGCAAGCGGATAGGAAGACATCGCATCTATTATTTTGTATTCCGGGAAAAGATGATGGATTATTCTGCTTGCTTTTTTATATGACATAAGACAACTGAACGGGGGCTCATCAGATACATGAACCAATACATTGTCTTCAAGATTTTCTTTTCGCAAAAAACTTTTTAACGCAAAGGCAAATTGACGTAAAAAGTGTTTGTATTCAATTCCGGTTGCTTTTGTGTTCCACCCGAAGATTTTCTCCTCTTTCCCATTTACGCAAGCTTCTATTTTTGGCGCGTGTTTCGCTCCCCATTGTGTGAAGAAGTGTGACAACTCAAAGTATTCGATTCCACACTCTTTAGAGATGCTTATCCACTTTTTCAATAGCGAAAAATCAAAAGAGTAAGCACCGTTTCCGGCAGTATTTATCTTAACAAGTTGAACGGTAGGACGTTCCTTGCCGATTTCGGTATCAAGCGGCGGTGTGAAAATCGGTGTTAAAACGCAGTTCATACCGTATTTTACGGCTTTATTCAAATAATTACGCAATGTTTCCCAATATTCATCGGTAAATGCTTTGAAGCCGTAATACGTCATAAGGCAGTCGGTGTGAATCCAATTTGTGTAAATGAGAGTTTGCTTTGGCAAAAGTGCGTCAATTACTTCAACTGATAACTCTGTTTTATATGAGATGCTCTTTGTTCTTGCTGTTACTACTATATTGTGGTTGCCGCTCGGTAAAAGTTTTTTCCCGCTAGGTGAAATTTCAATCCAAAAGGCGAAGGTTCCGGAAGAGTCAAAAGAACAGCCTTCGGAAACAGGAAGTAAAAGATCGGGATATAGTCCCGGTACTTTTTTTATGTAAAAGTTATCGGTTCTTTTCGGTGCCGCCAAGTCGCTAGGCACGTTTTTGACAACTGAGATGTTAAGAAAATCATTTAGCGAGGAGGCTATATCAATATTTATAAATTCACTATCAGTTATATCTAAAGCTATTTGAAAAGACTTTTTTTCATTTTTCAGCATTGAAAAATGCTTTAACTCCGTGAGGTCCGATACATCTGAATCGATAAAAATTTTTTCAAGTGATGAGACTGTTTTAATTGATTTTAACAAAATTAACACATCCGGATACTTTTTTGTCTATTTTACAAAAAATTGAGTCGTTTGTAAAGCCGCAATTGTGTTATAATTTGCTTGCACATATTAAACAGTAATGGTAAAATATATGTCTGTGAAAAAATTTGTGAGGGTGAATAGTTTGAAATACAGAGAAAATCTCAGAAACGTAGCCATTATAGCTCACGTTGACCACGGTAAAACTACACTTGTGGATCAGCTCTTAAGACAGAGCGGTACATTTAGGGATAATGAGGTGGTTCAGGAGCGCGTTATGGATTCAAATGATATTGAACGCGAGCGCGGCATTACCATTCTTTCCAAAAATACATCTGTTCATTATAAAGGAATAAAAATCAATATTGTCGATACTCCCGGTCATGCCGATTTCGGCGGTGAGGTTGAACGTATACTCACAATGGTTGACGGTGTTCTTTTGCTTGTTGATGCCTTTGAGGGCTGTATGCCGCAGACAAGGTTTGTTTTAAAAAAGGCACTTGCACTTAATAAAAAAGTAGTAGTTGTTGTCAACAAGATTGACAGGCCGGGGGCTCGTCCTGCCGAAGTTATAGACGAGGTCCTTGATTTGTTTATCGAACTTGGCGCGAATGACGATCAGCTTGAGTTCCCAGTTATATATGCTTCCGCTAAAGACGGATATGCATCGCATAATCCCGATGACAGAAGCGGTGATATGCGACCGCTTTTTGAAGAAATTATCAGTGAAATTCAGCCGCCTGAGGGCGATGTTGACGATCCGCTTCAGTGCCTTTTCTCAAGCTTGGATTATGATGATTATATCGGACGTATAGGTGTCGGCAGAGTCCAGCGCGGCAGAATAACGGTTAATGATAAAGTCGTGCTCTGCAGAACCGACGGTACGCAGGAGAATGTAAAAATCTCTCGCCTTTATCAGTTTGAAGGCCTTAAAAGAGTTGAAGTTAATGAGGCTGCTGCAGGAGATATTATTTGTGTTTCCGGTATAGCGGACCTAAATATCGGGGAAACTATATGTGACCCCGAATGTGTAGACCCATTGCCTTTTGTTAAAATAGACGAGCCTACTCTTTCAATGAACTTTATGGTAAATGACAGTCCGTTTGCAGGAAGAGAAGGAAAATTCGTCACTTCTCGCAATCTTCGTGACAGATTGTTTAAAGAAGTTGAAACTAATGTCAGCATGAAGGTTGAGGAGACTGATTCCACAGACTGCTTTAAGGTTTCCGGCAGAGGCGAACTACATCTTTCTATTCTTATTGAGACAATGAGACGTCAGGGATATGAGTTCCAGGTTTCTCGTCCGCAGGTTATCACAAAGGTTGAAAACGGGCAGCTTTTAGAGCCTATTGAACTTTTGATAATTGAGGTACCCGAGGAATATGTAGGGACTGTAATGCAGAAAATAGGCTCCAGAAGAGGCGAACTCGAGAATATGGGAACGCGCGACGGCGGTTCAACACATCTGGAATTTAAAATACCTGCAAGAGGTCTTATCGGTTATCGTTCCGAGTTTATGACAGATACCAACGGTAACGGCATTATGAATAACGTGTTTTCGGGATATGAGCCTTACAAGGGCGATATTGAAACCCGTGAGCGTGGTTCGATAATCGCTCATGAAACAGGCGAGAGCACAGGCTACGGTCTGTTTAATACGCAGGACAGAGGTCGACTTTTCATAGGTCCCGGTGTTGAAGTTTATGAGGGTATGATTGTAGGCGAAAGCTCACGAAACGAGGATATTGTTTGTAATGTTTGCAAAAAGAAGCAGATGACAAATACCCGTGCGGCAGGCTCTGACGATGCACTTCGTCTTGTTCCTCATACCGTGCTCAGCCTTGAACAGTGTATGGAGTTTATCAAAGATGATGAACTTTTGGAGGTTACTCCCGAATCTTTAAGGCTCCGTAAACGTATACTCGCAAAGGATCAGCGACTTAAACAGCAATTCAGAAAGAAGTGATTGTTTGATTATAGATTTCCATACACATGTTTTTCCCGACAAAGTTGCGGCTAAGGCACTTCCTAAGCTTGCTGCGGGTTCAGGTGGTATGGAGCCTGTTTATGATGCAACCGTTGACGGTCTTGAATCGTTTCTTAGTAAAAACGGTATAGGCAAAGCGGTTGCCCTCAACATTTCTACTAATACGCATCAGCAAAAAAGTGTTAACGACTTTGCTGTTTCGCTTCTTAAAAGTGACAGAATAATTCCCTTCGGAAGCGTCCATCCCGACAGCCCCGATGTTTTCGACGAATTGGAAAGGTTAAAAGCGGCCGGTATAAAAGGAATTAAACTTCATCCCGACTATCAAGGCTTTTTCGTGGACGAAAAACGTATGCTGCCGATTTATAAAAAGATTTCGGAGCTGGGCTTTATTACCGTATTTCACGCCGGTGTTGACATAGGATTTCCGGAGCCGGTGCATTGCACACCTACGATGCTTTTGAGAGTCTTAGACGCTTTCGGTGACGCACCGGTTGTTGCTGCGCATTTCGGCGGATATCTTATGTGGAAAGAAGTTTATGATGTTCTCTGCGGCACCGATATTTATCTTGATACCGCGTTTTCATCGGGCAAAATGCCTCCGCGATACGCAAAAGAAATCATCGACAAACATTCTCCCGATAGGATTTTGTTCGGTAGTGATATGCCTTGGAGTTCTTCTGTTAATGAAGTTAACTTTATTAAAAGTCTTGGATTAAATGCTCGGGATGAAGAGAAAATATTGTCGGGTAACGCTGAAAAGCTATTAAATTTATAATAAATAAAATAACCTCTTGACTTATTTCGGTTAAGAGGTTACAATTATGCCATTACGCTTTAACAGATAAAAGCTTTAAAGCACAAAATCATTAAAGAGGAATGAAGAGATGGAAAATAACACCGTTTTATGGATTACCATTGCAGCATACATAATTTGTCTTGTTGTAATAGGTATTGTGGAAGGCAGAAAGGCAAAAAGCATTGCCGATTTGACGGTAGGCGGCAGAAATGCAGGCGCGTGGCTTTCGGCATTGTCTTACGGAACAGCTTATTTTTCGGCTGTAATGTTTGTAGGATATGCAGGCAAAACAGGTCTCAGCTTTGGACTTTGGGGCGTTCTTGCAGGTCTCGGAAATGCTGTTTTCGGCTCATTACTCGCATGGCTCGTATTAGCGAGAAGAACGCGCGAGATTTCCGGAAGACTTAAAATACATACAATGCCCGATTTCTTTGAAAAAAGATATAACAGCAGAGCCATGAGAATTTTTTCGGCTGTGGTTATCTTTGTATTTCTTATTCCTTATTCGGCATCAGTTTACAGCGGTCTTGCCAGCGTTGCTGATGTTTTACTCGGAATAGACGATACGATTTTCCTTATAATAATTGCCGTTCTTGCAATACTTTTGGTAACTCTCGGCGGCTATCTTGTACAGGCACGTGCTGATTTTGTGCAGGGAATTGTTATGATGTTCGGTGTTGTTTTCCTGATAGTTGCAATTGTAAGATGTGATAAGGTCGGCGGAATTGACGGCCTAATTGAATATGCGCATACAGACGCAGGTCTGCCGAATTTAAACGGTTCGCAATGGGTTTCGCTTATGGCAACGGTTCTTATGACGAGCTTCGGTACATGGGGTCTTCCGCAAATGATACAGAAATACTTTGGTATAAAGGACGACAAACAGGCGAAAAGGGGAGTTGTTATATCAACCTTTTTTGCATTGCTTGTTGCGGGCGGCGGATACTTTATCGGTTCGCTTTGCCATCGCTTCTTCACGGTAGGTGTAGATATGCCGTCAGCCGATTACATTGTACCTAATATGCTTAAAGCAGCTAATCTTTCTTCAATACTTCTCGGAATAATAGTTGTGCTTTTGCTGTCGGCTTCGGTTTCGACGCTTTGTTCCATAACTCTTTCGGCAAGCTCTACGCTTACCATTGATCTTGTTGCGACGAAAATAAAGCCTGATATTGACGATAATGGAAAAAGCAGGCTTACAAAAATTTTCTGTGTGCTGTTTATTATGCTTTCTTATGTGGTCGCAAATACAAAGACCCCGATACTTGATATGATGAGCTATTCTTGGGGCATAATCTCCGGCTCGTTTCTTGCTCCGTATGTACTCGCTTTGTACAGTAAAAAGCTTAATAAGCAGGGCGCGTGGGCAGGCATTATAGCCGGATTTGTAATTGCGATAATTCCTGCCGGATGCAAAATACTTAACCTCTGCGGTGTAAATAGCAGTCTTGTTTTAAAATTACTTGCACAAGGGCCGCTTTATGCGTGCATAGCTATGATAGCTTCAATAATTATGTGCCTTGTTGTAAGCTTTGTCACAAAAAATAAAACTGATAAAGAAAATGTCGAATTCTTTTATAATGGTGTTGTAGACAACGAATAATTATGCTATAATTATTTAAATTTATATATTCTGCCGCAGCTGATAACTGCGGCTTGTTGTCTGTATAAATTCAGAAGATTGGAAATGGTAAAATGTTTTTTCAAAAAGATGTCGAAACAATGAAAAGAAAGGATATTGAGGCTCTTCAGCTCGAAAAGCTTCGTCATATGGTAGATTATTGTTATCGTAATGTTCCTTTTTACACAAAAAAGCTTGATGAAGCTCATGTTACGGCTGATAAAATCAAGTCTCTTTCTGACATTAAGTACATACCTCCTACAACCAAGGCAGATTTGCGAGACAATTATCCGTTTGGGATGTTTGCAGTGCCCATGAGCGATATTGTCAGAATCCATGCTTCATCCGGCACTACCGGTAAACCGACCGTTGTAGGATATACAAAAAAAGACCTTGATATGTGGTCGGATTGTGTTGCTCGTATCGCCGTAGCGGCAGGGGCAACAAAAGAAGATATAGTTCAGATTTCTTTCGGTTATGGTATGTTTACCGGTGCTCTTGGGCTTCATTGCGGTCTTGAAAAAATAGGATGTGCCGTTGTTCCGAATTCGAGTGGTAATACGGAAAAAGCTCTTATGTTTATGCGCGATTTTAAGACCACCGCGCTTGTAGCTACACCTTCGTATGCCCTTTATATGGCAGAAACCGCAAAAAAACTCGAATATCCAATGAGTGATTATCATCTGCGACTCGGTCTTTTCGGTTCCGAAGGATGCACACCGGAAATGAGAACACAAATCGAAAAAGGCTGGGGACTTTTTGCAACTGATAACTACGGAATGAGTGAGCTTTTAGGTCCGGGTGTTTCGGGTGAATGTACCGAGAGATGCGGCCTTCACATTAACGAGGACCATTTCCTTGTTGAGGTTGTTGACCCGGAAACTCTTGAACCCGTTGACGAGGGTGAAGACGGTGAACTTATTGTAACGCCGCTTTCCAAGGAAGCTTTCCCGTTATTGAGGTACAGAACAAGAGACATTTCCAATGTTATATACGAACCTTGCAAATGCGGAAGAACATTTGCGAGGATGGAAAAAATTAAGGGCAGAAGCGACGATATGCTTAAAATACGCGGAGTTAACGTATTCCCGTCACAAATTGAGAGCGTACTTGTCGGAATGAAAAATGTCAGTCCGCATTATCAGCTTATCGTCAGAAGAGAAGGCTTTGCGGATACTCTTGAAGTTCAGGTTGAGCTTTCAGACAATTCTCTTCTTGAAAGTTTCGGTATGATTCAGGATCTCCAGAATTCCATAAAACATAACCTTCATACAGTTCTCGGTATTCAGTGTAAGGTCAGCATTGTCGAGCCGATGACAATTGAGAGATTTGTCGGAAAAGCAAAAAGAGTGATAGATTTAAGACACGAAAAAGACTAATTTGGGGTGAAATAATGAGTAAAAAACTTTTAATCGGTAATGAGGCTGTTGCCCGCGGACTTTACGAGGGCGGCCTTAGGGTAGCTTCAAGTTATCCCGGTACGCCAAGCACAGAAATAACGGAATGCATCGCAAAATATGATGATGTTTACAGTGAATGGGCTCCTAACGAAAAAGTAGCCATGGAGGTTGCTGTCGGTTCATCTATCGCCGGCGCACGTTCTTTCTGCGGTATGAAACACGTTGGGTTAAATGTGGCTG
>ENA-OPAK01000665-OPAK01000665.1-human-gut-metagenome-genome-assembly--contig:-NODE-665-length-12014-cov-3.059704_pt1 | contig 12014 bp, 7 predicted proteins | sample MGYA00241055_ERZ501426 | MGnify/ENA primary metagenome ERZ501426 (study PRJEB25962, sample SAMEA2042626) | human gut metagenome | biome: human gut; feature: human-associated habitat; material: faeces... | reverse complement strand
GCCAAAAGGCGCATGGTCGGCGTGCGGATGTTCGATGGAATCGGGGCAGCATTGGTATTCAACTTCAAAAGGCTCAAGTGCGAGGAGTTTGATGGGCTGAAACCCAAGATTGACTGGAGCGTGGTAGAAAGTTTCCCCTTCCCTGCATCCTTTGAGGAGCAGCAGTACATTGGGGACGAGGGCAAAATTCATGTGTATTCCTGGGATGGCCGACAGGAAACAACCCTTGTAGGTCCTTATTCCGTGCGGGAATTGTATCTGGAACATTTCGGAGAATAGTGAGGTGAGCACATGGCAAAGGGCATTCGTGAACGCCTGCTGGAGCAGGTAGGAAAATTTCATCAGTGGCAGGAAATCACTTATCCCGGAAAAACCACCGAGGAGATTGGCGGTGCGTGGGAGGTCGATTACCCTGCGTGGAATGATATATTTGATGCCTTTTGCCATGTGTTGACCCAAATGGATGCAGAAATGGCAGACAGCATTCTGCTGGATGAGATGGTCTATTTAATTGCCAGAGCCAACGAAGCGGAGGGATTTATACAGGAAACCACTTCCCATCCCAAATGGTTTGAGTGCCTCTGCCGCAGGGCCGCAGCTTCCAATGAGAATGAGGCCAAGTGGCAGTTTGCCGCCTATCTGCCGGAATGCTCATGTAGTCAGAAAGTCAGGGATATAATTCTGGATTTCGCAAAGGACCCCAATGAATATGTGAGCCGGCGGGCGCTTTTGGCGATGCCCGCTCTGCGTCCTGACTGTGTGGAACAGTTCGCTCCGCTGTTTTGGGAGCGCAACTGTTACTCTCCTGAACTTCAGGAATACCAGCGGATCGCCGTTCTGATTTCACTGGATGCCATCCATTCCGACCAGCTTCCACAATACTTGGAATGGGCCAAGCAGGATGGTCAGAGCTATCTGCTGGAACACGCAAAACGAATCGAAGGAGGACTTTCCATGAACGAAAAACTGTCCCGTCCCCAATTCAATCAAATGGATACAACCGAGAAGCAGACACTGATGGAAAGCCTGGCTGCCCGTTATGATATGACCTTTCTCGGTCTACATACTTTTGACCGCTGGGGCCAGAGCTGCACCACCGGCATCTTCAAGAAAGATGGTCGGGAGTTCGTCTTTGTCCCCGGCGATACCGTCACCCTGGGCTGGGAGCAGTTTGCCGTGGGACTGAATCAGGAGAGCCGGGAGGAATTGGAGTATCTGTTCCGGGAATGGGAAATGGAACCGCAGAACCCGGAGGAGATGATCCGGGAAAGCATGGCTCCCGTTCGGCAGGCGGTCATTGGCCCCATGCTGGTGGGCCGGGAGCTGGAGGAACTGTGCTGGGAGCCGGTCAAGATGGACGATCCCAGGCTGACTGCCCACCCTGACTGGCTGAAGGAATTCCGTGATTTTGCCTGGAGTGACAGCAGCAGTCTTACCTTGCATCAGTCGGCCCGCATTGAGCGGACGGAAAAGGGCTTTCAGATCTGTATCTATAACCGCACTGATTACGATGAACTCCTTGCCATGCTGGAAAACAGGGGCTTCTCCCTGCCCACGGCGGACGAGTGGGCCTACCTGTGTGGCGGCGGGTGTCGGACCCTGTTCCCGTGGGGAGATGGGTTAGACTACTCCATGCGTCTGCGCTGGTTTGAGGACATGGATGAGGATGAGAACCGGCCCTATGACATGGAGGAACCCAACTTCTTCGGCCTGTCCATCGCCTACGATCCCTATATGCGGGAAGTGGTGCAGGCTGATAGACTTACCACCTGTGGCGGCGATGGCGGATGCAATATCTGCGGTGGGCTGGGCCCATTTCTCGGTTTCCTACCCTGTTCGCCCCACTGTAAGCCGGAAGTGCAGGAGGACAATGAACTAAACGGAGATTATGACTTTTATCGGCCTATCATTCGGTTGGAGAACTATGATTGACAATAGAAGCTTGATACAAAATAAAGAAAGAGAGGTGCCGACATGGGAGCATGGGGCATAAAAGCATTAGAGCGTGACGAAGGGCTGGATGTACTGGACATCCTCAAAAATGAATATGTACCGGAGCATCCGGTAATGGATCTGGGCGAGATGATCGAACTGATGAAAGAGGAAGTCATGCTGGGATCTGACTTCTCACAAATCGACTTCCTCTTTGACAATACTGCGATGGCTCTGGCGGAGCTGTATTTCCAATGGAAGGATAACGGCAAGCTGGACTACGATCATGAAGAAGCTATATGGGATAAAGTCACCGGTTTCACAGCATCCAAAGAAGCCCTTGCTTTCCTGCTGCGGCAGCTCACCGACATCAAAAACGAGGTGCCGGACGAGGACGGCATCCGTGAGATTGTGGATCTTTGGAAGAACGAGGACAGCGGTGAGATCGCTCCTGCGTGGTTGGAACACTTGAATCAGCTCATTGATCGACTGGATTCAGAACAGGAGGCACGACAAATGTATATCAAAAAATACTGGGGCAACTTTATTGGCGGTTCCGATGACAGTCTGAACCTTGTGGCATTTTTAGAGGATCAGAAAAAGGAGGAGATCCCCCTCAGCGAGATTTTCGCCAAGATCGGTCTGGACAAGCAGAACTGGGACTTCCGCCAGACCGTGGAGTATCTGGAGTTTACACACTCCGATGGCGTGGAGATGGACTTCCACTTCGCCATTGATGTGGTCACTGATCTGGCCGCCATCCTGCTGGAGTGCAGCGTCAGCGGCAGTGTAAACCTTCAGGATCTGGACGAGTACAACACCCCTGCCCGCCGCATCCGCATCACCGTCACGCCAGAGGAGCATGACGCCATGAACAAGGCACTGGCGGATTTTGCCCAGAATCCGCTGGAATATGACCTCAGTGAGATGATGGACAACGAGGAGATCCAGGAGATGGCTCGGGATGTGGAGGCGCTGCGGAAGGAACTGTACGAGGCCGCTGGCCGCAACCGGGACTACCATGTGAAAGCGGAGGATGTGAAATCTCTGCTCCCTGACTGGAAGGGTGCCGATGGCTGTATCGCCACCAACCGCATCACAGTGGAGGGCTGCAAGGTTGGCTACTGCTACCGGGAGAAGCCGGACGGCGGCTGGGACAGCGGCTGGCGCTTCACCGCTGGTGACGAGAGCGAGGCGTACATGGACGACCCCAACAACGCCGGGATTTACAAGCTGAACACAATTTGCAACGACGATCCCGACATCATTCCTCTGCTGAACACCCCCGCTCCCTGCGCCTTTGAGCGGGATGAAAATGGCGTGTTCCAGCAGATCAAAGACTGGAAACCAGATGAGGACGAGGAGGACCCTGATATGGACATTTTGAAGCAGTGCCAGAAGTGGCATGAGGAGAGCAAACAACATAAAATTATTGATGCGCTGGAGGCCATCCCCGCCGAGGAGCGTACCCCGGAAATGGATATGGAGCTGGCCCGCGCCTACAACAATCTGGCGGACTCCAGCGAGCCGGAGGGAAGGAAGCTGCTTCACCAGGCACTGGAACTGATGCAGTCCCATGAGGAGGAACTGGGAGATACTTATTCCTGGAATTTCCGTATGGGGTATGCCTATTATTATCTGGATCAGGAGGGCCGCGCTCTGCGGCATTTTGAAAAAGCTCTGGAACTGCATCCCGGTGATGATCCTAAGCTCAACACCCGACAGGACATGGAGGAACTAATTGACTCGTGCAAAAAGGGTATTTCTCTGCCGCAGTTCTGGGAGTGCTTCCGGGAGCGGACAGAGAACTGGTGGGAAACCTTTGCCGAGATGGAAGCAGAATTGCGCCAGATGATGGATGAGGACAAAGATCACACCCGCGGCGCAGAACTCGTGGCCCAAATGCAGGAAACCCTGAATCTGGTCTTTGACGAGATTTCCTTCGAGATGGGCTTCAATGGCGAAAAGCATGAGTTGATCCTCACCCCGGAGGGCGACAAGGTCAAGCTGTTTGAGCTGATTTACTTCCAGAAGCACGCCCCCAAGGAGGTGCTGGAGCACTGGAACATCCTTGTGGGCCGTCAGCCCCTCCAGAACATCGGACTGCACACCGAAGATGGCTGGGACATCTCCGGGGATGATGTGCAGATCTGGCTGGAGGAGCAGGGTGAAAACAGCTTCGCCATCTCCGCCTACTGCGAAAAGCTGCTGCCTATGCTCCGGGAGGAAGAAGGCCGGGCCTGGTGGATGCTCACCACCTTCACCGACCAAGTGCTGGGCGAGATCCCCCACATGAGATACATAGACAGCTTTGATGTGCTGGAGGAACCCAAGGCAGAGCCGTCCTTCCTCCTGTCCCAGCTGCCCGACAAACTGCGGGAGCAGGGCCTGGAGCTCTCCACCGACCCGGAAGCCTATCTGGAGAGCTACCTTGGTTACAAAATGGAACCCAAACAGGACCCGGACGCCGATTGGCGGCTGGATGTAATGGCCGGTTCCACCTGCTGTGTGCCGCTCATCAACGGCTATCTGAATGCCGACAATGATTTTATGGACGATCTCCATGCCGACGGCGCGGTGGCGGGCTTCTTCTGCTATCCCCTGGATACCCTGCGGGAGGAGGAAGGCAGTCAGAAAATTTTCGACTTCCGGGACAAACTGGAGGAAGTGCTCACCGGCGGGGATGGTTCGGAAGTGCTCACTCTCACCGGCGGGGCTACCGGCCTCTACTGTGGCTATGTGGACTTCATCGCCTGGGACATCCAAGAGGCGCTGAACATGGCGAAAGAGTTCTTTGAAGGCACGGACATCCCATGGGCCATCTTCCACACCTTCCGCCGTGAAGCCGGTTCTGTACCCCTAAAGCAACAAGATGCTGGGTCAGAAACTGAGAATCAGGATGACGAGTTGGACGAGGCGCTGACGGGCATGGACTATATTCCTTATACCCAACAGAACGCCGAAGCATTCTTCGCTCAGTTGGAGCAGTGGAACGACGAAGACGAGTACACCCGCTGTATCCAGGCACTGAATGCCATCCCGGAGGACTGGCGGAACTACCGCACCGCCTACGCCCTGGCCCGTGCACTGGAGAACTACGCCATCATCGGGGACCATGACGAAGGTACTTTGAAATCCAAGGGAGACAAAGCCCTTCTGAGGGCCATTGAGGTGCTGGAGTCCGTCCGGGAGGAAGGCCAGGACAAGGCGGAGTGGAATATGCGGATGGCCTACGGCTATCAGTATCTCTATGGTCAGGAGGAAAAGGCCATTCCCTACGCCCAGCGGTGGGCAGAGTTGGACCCGGAGGACGAAAATGCCTCGGCGGTGATTCAGGAGTGTAAGGCGGAGATCCGGAAACGCCAGCGCAGCCGGAAGAAGGCCAAATTCGTGCCCGGTGATACCCCCTTCGAGGGCTTCGACCTCACCAACTTCTGGGATGATAATTGGTATGCACTGAAAGAATATGTCAGTGATCCGCCTTCCGATGAGCTGATTGCCAGCGTGGAGGAGGAACTGGGCTACAAGCTGCCCGCCGCCTACATCTGGCTGATGAAGCAGCACAACGGCGGCATTCCGGTGAACACCTGCTATCCCTGCGATGAGCCGACCTGTTGGGCAGAAGACCATGTGGCCATCACCGGCATTTTCGGCATCGGGCGGGAAAAGAGCTGCTCCCTCTGCGGAGAGCTGGGAAGCCAGTTTATGATCGATGAGTGGGAGTATCCTGCCATCGGTGTGGCCATCTGCGACTGTCCCAGCGCCGGACACGATATGATTTTCCTGGACTACCGGGTTTGTGGCCCCCAGGGAGAGCCTGCGGTAGTCCATGTGGATCAGGAAAATGACTATAAAATTACCCATCTGGCAGACAGCTTTGAGGAATTTATCCGCGGACTGGAGCATGAATCCCTCTATGATCCGGATGAAGATGTAGAGGATCTTGAGGATGACGCCGACGAGGAGAAAACTGACCGTAAGGGCTCCTTTGCCGGGTCTGTGCTCCTCTCCAAAGCGGAATGGGACAAGGAGCAGTTGATCCGGAATCTACGGGAAGAATGGGGCATCGTAGATGAGGAGCCGGATGAGGGCGACGAAGATGTTGAGAACAGCGATGACGCTGTGGTAATGCGGGTCGGCAATATGATGCTGATCGTGACACTCTTCCACGGTCACATCCCGGACAATGAAGCAGAGATCAACGCCGAAAACAACTATATGTGGCCAGAGGCCGTAGAAGTGGCCAAAGCGCACAAGGCCCATATCATGGTGGCTGTGTTGGGCGAGGAGGAAAAACTGCTGGAACGAGGTAAGCTGTTCACCAAGGCGATGGCAGTGTGCTGCAAGCAGAAATATGCCACCGGTGTCTACACCAGCGGCGTGGTATTTGAGCCTCGTTTCTATGAGGGCCTTGCCGATATGCTCAAAGAGGACGAACTGCCCATCTTCAACTGGGTTTGGTTCGGCCTGTACCGGAGCGAGGGGGGCCTAAACGGCTACACCTACGGCATGGATGTGTTTGGCAAGGAGGAAATGGAGGTGTTGAACACCGACGCTGAGCCGGAGGAACTGCGGGACTTTTTGGCCAGCCTTGCCTCCTATGTGCTGGCGTGTGATGTGACGCTGCAAGACGGCGAGACCATCGGTTTTTCTGCGGACGATAAGCACACCATCACCCGCAGCCCCGGCATCTCTCTGCCAGAAGAACAGATGACCCTGAAGATCGGTTACGAGCCTATAAAGGGAGATCCGGAGGATGACAGCTGCGACCACTCAGACAATGATGACACGCAGGATGAGGAAGAATTCAGTAATCCCGAAGTCTACACCGAGGAGGAGATGGAAGCCGTCGAGGAGCACATTGAGCAGTATTTCGGCAAGTTCGAGAATGTGTTCCATGAGCTGGTTTCTCCCGACATCCATGTGGACATCTGCGTGGTGCCGCCCTCTGAGGAGCGGGACTACTGCACCCTGGTCACCATGGGCATGGGCGCTCACCGGATGAATGTGCCGGAGGAACTGGCGGAATATAAGCTGGAGCGGGCGGAGCTGGCCATTGCCCTGCCTGCGGACTGGAAGCTGGATCAGGAGTCCATGAAAGACGAAAAGTGGTACTGGCCCATCCGCCTGCTGAAATCCTTGGCCCGCCTTCCCATTGCCAGCGATACCTGGCTGGGCTTTGGACATACCATGGATAACAAGGAGAACTTTGCGGAAAATACGAAGCTGTGTGCCGCCATTCTCACCGGCCCCCAAAGTACAGAGGAGGGCGGCGAGGTCTGCACCCTGCCGGGCGGCGAGGAGGTCAACTTCTATCAGGTCATTCCGCTTTATGAGGACGAGTTGGACTATAAACTGGAACATGATGTAGACGCTCTGCTGAACAAGATGAGGGGGATCAGTTTTGTTGTAAACCCCACTCGTCAGAATGCGATCACCCGTGGCACCCTTTCCAATGATAATTTTGACGGTGAGATGGACGACGCTTCCTATCACCTTGAGAGCATTGAGGAGAAGGAACTGCCTATTGACCCCATCAATGCTTATAACCACATGGCCATCTACCTGCGCTGGTGCATGGAGCACGACCTGATGGGCGAGGACTTCCTGAAAGAATACAGCGAAGTGGCCAAACAGGTCAAAGCCGACCCTGCCAGCGTGGATCTGCGGGAGTTTATCCGGGATGAGCTGGACGGCTGTCTGTTCTCTGTGCTGTTCAATCAGCAAGGCCGTGCCTTTGCAGGCTATTACTACGGAGAGGGCGACAGTCCCTACTATCCTGCCGACATTGATGACTATGCCCTGAAATATTTTGGTCCGTCCCGATACCACTCCAATGAATTTCAACAGGAGGCATACTTATTCATCCCATTTGATGAGAAATACTATCAGACCATGGCTCAAGTGATTGAGGAACGCTTTGAAAACTGGCAGGGACAGGACTTCGACGAGGACACGCTGGAGCCTTCCGAAGTGGCTCATGCCATCATGGAGTATCTGGACTGCGAGTGTACCTATTTCCCATCCATGGCAGATGATGACCCCATCATGTCGGCATACAGCTACGCCCAGCGGCTGGGGGTACGGGAGGGCTTTGTTCCCGTACTTATCCAGGCGGATGATGAAACGCTGTTGGAATGTCTGGTAATGAACGCCGACCCGGAGCATGATGCGGACTGCTATGAATTTGACCTCAAAACGGTAGAGGAGTACCGGAAGAAGATGCTCTCCGCTCCTGTTAAGGACGGAAAGGCGATTTTGGAGGAATTGACCGGCCAGCGCAAGGAAGAAGCCGAGGACGATGATCTGGACTGGGATGAGGAAGTCCTGGGCGAGATGGAGGGCGGAGAACCCAACGACCGCTTCGCAAACTATTGGAACGATGATACCGGAATGACATATCCGCTCATTCTGGCTAAAATTCCGGTAAAGAACCCCTGGGAGATCTTCGCCTACCTGCCCTTTGGAAATTGGAATGAGTGTCCCGACACACCGGACCTGATGGCAGTGGCGAAATACTGGTTCGAGCAACATGGTGCCATCCCTGCCGCCATGAGCCACGATGAATTGGAGTTTGAACTTCCAACTCCGATCTCCAAGGAAAGAGCTATGGAGGTGGCTGTGGAGCAATATGGTTTCTGCCCAGATCTGGATCAGAATGAGGATGGAAGCATTGGCTCCTTGGCAGATGTCCTGTGGCAGTCCACCGTCTGGTATTTCTGGTGGGATTGATGGGAGGTGCGACCAATGACAGAATATCAGAAAACCTATATCGAACTAAAAAAACAGTTTGTTGCGACCAATGAAGGTCCAGACAATGTCCGCGCTCTATATACCTTCAAGGAAGAACTTGAGCAGAGTGAGGATCAGCAGGCCAAGGAAGTGCTGGTGGATGTGTATGATCTACTGGACTTCAAGAAGGATGCCTATGAACTGCTCTGCCAAATCGGAAATCGTTCCGATAAAAAGACCCTCAAGCGGCTGGGCACGCTGAAGGACTATGCGGAAAACTGGGGCAATCATTATGCTCTCCCCAAGCCCAAAACGCCGGAGGAAAAGCAGAAAGAGAAGGAACGGCAGGCCCAGCTGGGCCTGCCTGCCTTCCGGTATCACCCAAACCCTCTGGAAACTGGGGCTTTTGAGGAATCCGCAGACGGCGTTGTCTGCGACTGCTGTGGCAAGACGACCCATATTTTCTATACAGCCCCCTTTTACGCCGTGGAGGATATTGCATATCTGTGCCCAGAGTGCATCGCCAACGGCGAAGCAGCCCGGAAATATGACGGTAGTTTTCAAGATGATTTCTCTGTGGATGATGGTGTAGACGATCCGGAGAAGCTGGACGAGCCGATCCACCGCACCCCGGGCTACTCCGGCTGGCAGCAGGAATACTGGCGCGCCCACTGCGGCGACTACTGCGCCTACCTGGGCCATGTGGGTGCCAGGGAACTGCGGGCCCTGGGTGTGCTGGAGGAGGTACTGGACGATCCGATGTGGGACGATGAGCAAAAAGAAATGATCCGGGAATCTGTCAATGGCGGGCATCTGCAATGCTATCTGTTCCAGTGCCTCCACTGCGGAAAACACCTGGTCTGGATGGATTTTGATTGAGGTGGCAACATGGAGAAGAAGGATTTTCCCAAGGGAACCAAGCCCCGTGAGATCTTCGTCTATACCTGTGAGCGGATCGCGGAGCCTTTGAACCCGCTGGGCTACAAATACCGCAAGAGCAAAAATGACATCTACAAAAAAGACGGCATCTTTGTGTTCTCCTTTTACTTTTCCCCCTCCATCCGCTTTGGCTCCACCACTTTTACTGCCTTCTTCGATGTGAGTTCCCCGGTGATTGCCCAGTGGCGCAGTGAGCAGGAAGGGACGGAGGAAACCTATGATGGTATCGTGGGTACCTCCATCGCCCGGCTGACCCACCGGTATGATGACTTCCCCCGCTATGAGGTATCTACTCTGCTGGAGCGGGAACGCTCTATCCAGGAAATTTCCGGGCAGATCCAGGACTATGCACTACCATTCTTTGCCCGGTTTTCCAATCTGCCCAAGCTGCTGGACGATGTGGAACAGGAGGGGTTCTTCCCCCATCGGAAGGGGTTCGATGTCCCTAAGCGGAATCGGGAGTTCATCGAATGCTTCCGGGAGTATCTCCAAAAGCAGTAGGAATCAGCAGAAAGGAAACAACACCTATGTCAAACAGTAGAGTATCCACTTGGAGTGGAATCCGGAACAAATTGGAGAATGACTACCTGTGCCCGGCACTCCGGGGCCACATCCAGTATTTTGCCACCAGTTACAGCAAAAGCGCCGACCATGAGGGCCGGGCCGCCATTCGTGTGGACGGCGTGGAAGTGCTGCGGAGCAACTACTACACCTATTTTGAAAATGTGTGGACGAAATTTCATCACTTGCGCTCCACCACGCTGAAAGATCACGACTCCGCAAAAGAGGCCATCAATCAGGCTCATGCCTATGCGCTGGAGCAGGGCACCTTTGACCAAAAGGTGTTCTATGAGGCGTTTGGGATCTTTGACAACCAGAGCATCGAGAAAAGCCTTGTCAGCGAGAATCCCCTTGTCCGTATCTTTGCCCTTCTGGATCGCAGGCTTGGCAAGCGCCGCCTGCTGGCTTTGGAGGACTCCATGGAGCAGGAACTGGACTGGGTGCGGGCTTTCTATGTGATCCGGTTGCAGGCCGAAGGGCTGATGGAAGCGAATAACATTTAGGAGGAACCACCATGTCACAGATCGCGTCCTTTTATCTGATAAAAAATAACCAGCGGCAGGAGTTGTCCGACGGTGACTGCTCCGGCGCGGTCTATATGGCCATCTGGGACTGGTGTGAGAGCGAACTGGATCTGGATGTCCGTTTTCCTGCTCCCCAGACGGAAGACACCCTGGACTGCGCTCTGCTGGAGGGAGAGCTGGCGTCTCAACTGCTGGCAGCTCTGCGGGAGCAGGATCTCTCGGAGCTGGCCGCTGAAATTGCCCCGGACTGGGATCTGCCCACCGAGGCGGTGCAAAGCGGGCTTAATACGCTGCGCTCCCATCTGGAACTGGTGCAGGGCGATGCTGCTCTGCTGTATGAAATGACATGAGAACGGAGGGATACCATGCTGGCAAAGCGGTTTGAACACATTTTACATGATCTGGGCATGGCTGGGCTGGAACACCCTCTGTTCTACCATGCACCGGTGGGCATTCGTTTTAAGATCGGCGGGGAGGAACCAATCTATCTGGATAGGCGTGCGGCGAAGCTGAAAACCAACCCCGCTTATGTTCAGGGGGCGCTGGACCGAGCCGCCGCGATCTATCGGGCACTTCCGGCGGTGCCGGACCTTCTGCGGATCGACGGGTATCCCGATGAAGAACCCGCCGAGTCCCTGCTGACCGTTATCCGGCAGCGAGTGGGCCTCCCAGTTCCCGATGAACAACTTTCGGCCACAGAGCAGGATGAAGATGGGGATACCCATGCACAAGTGCAGTTTTACTGGGATCTCAGCAAGATCAGCTTTCAACCAGAGCTGCTTCTTCGGGAAATCATTCTGGGGTACATCGGCGGCTGGAACGGCTTTGTGTCCAGCGTCTATCTGGCTGGGCCGGGGCCGTTCCTCTACCATTTGTACGATGACCGTGGGCTGGATGTGCTGGGCGGCTCACAGAAGCTGCTATTGCCTCTCTATCATCAATTTCATGACTGGATTTTGGAATACGATCTGGAGAAGATTGACCAGATGTTCGCTCCAGCAAAAGAATGACTGCATAACAGAAAAGGAGACATTACTATGGGACTTGACATCTACGCCGGGACGCTGACCCGGTACTATTCTCACAACTGGAAAACTGTTGTTCAGCAGTGGGCGGAGGAAAACGGATACTCTTTCAACCGCATCACCCCGGACGGGGAACCTGCTGATAACGAGGAAGAAATGTCCCCGGCTGAGGTCCAGGCGGCGGTGGAGAACTGGCGGGATCAGATCTTGAGCGCCATTTCTCAGCCGGGCCAGCCCCCCTACGCTCCCTGGCTTGAAGATAATGAGAAACCTTATTACACCGACAAGCCGGATTGGGATG
>ENA-OPAK01000655-OPAK01000655.1-human-gut-metagenome-genome-assembly--contig:-NODE-655-length-12162-cov-2.529941_pt1 | contig 12162 bp, 12 predicted proteins | sample MGYA00241055_ERZ501426 | MGnify/ENA primary metagenome ERZ501426 (study PRJEB25962, sample SAMEA2042626) | human gut metagenome | biome: human gut; feature: human-associated habitat; material: faeces... | reverse complement strand
ATTTTATTATTATCATTAATAGCAATAGAGAATATTGTCTGATTAATAACTTCCTTTAACTGGAACTGGGAAAGTGTAATCATCTTATCTTTAATAATAGCCGGAAGGTAAGAAAAATCATCTCCGGATTTTCCTGCTATATTAAACTTACTTTTTTCACATGTAATAAGTGCATTATTATTTGAATCAGTAGTTAAAGTAATATCATTATCAGGCAGCTTTCTTACAATTTCAGAAAAAAGCTTAGCATCTATGGCAATCTTGCCTTTTTCTATAATTTCACCTTCTACTATAGTTTCAATGCCAAGTTCCATATCGTTACCTGTGAACTTGATTTCATTAGTAGTAGCATCAATAAGAATACATTCAAGAATATTCATAGTAGTTCTTGTAGGTACAGCTTTCATTACGATACCTACAGCTTTGTTTAAGTTTGATTTAGTAAAAACTAATTTCATGTTGATAACTTCCTTTCGATAAAATTGTAGTGGAGAAGAGCTATATATAAATATATAAATGCCGTAGCCGTAGTCTTAGGGGTTGTTAAAATGTTAAAAATCATGCAATGCCTTATAAATACTGGATTAGCATCAATGATAACCATGTTAGAAAACATAAATTAAGGTGTTAATTCACAGTGAAAAATTAATGAAGGATTAAAATAAAAATGTTCCCACAAAAAGTTATAAAGAACATTCAACATAAAAATAACATCTAATTAACAAATTATCCTAAAACCATTGTGGAAAACTTTTTAAGATGGATTAAGCTTCTTTATTAATATATCAATAGTGCTCTTGGTAGTTTCATTATTAGCTGTTTCTTTAGCAATCTTTTCTGAACCATATAATATAGTAGAATGATCTCTGCCACCTAAAGCTTTACCTATAGCTTCAAGAGGAGTCTGTGTCATCTGCCTGCACAGATACATTGCAATATGTCTAGGAAAAGCTATATCAGCACTTCTCTTATGAGATATTATATCTTCAGGCTTAATGTGGAAATGTTCAGCAACTACATCAATTATAAGTTCTGGTGTAATCTCTTTCTTAGAGTAAGGAGATATAAGATCCTTAAGTGTGTTCTCAGCAAACTCTGCAGTAAGAGGTGTGTGTGAAAGCTTAGAATAAGCTGAAAGTTTGGTAAGCGCTCCTTCAAGCTCCCTGATACTTGAAGTAATATTAGTTGCAACATAATCTTTAACTTCATAAGGAAAATCAATTCCTAAAGCCTCAGACTTCTTATTAATAATAGCCATCTTAGTTTCATATGTAGGAATCTGGATATCTACCGGAAGTCCGCTTTCAAAACGTGTTCTTAATCTGTCTGGCAGAGTTTCCATTTCTTTAGGTGGTCTATCAGAAGATATAACAATCTGTTTTCCAAGCATATAAAGGTCGTTGAAAGTATTGAAGAATTCTTCCTGAGTAGAAACCTTTCCTATTATAAATTGAATATCATCAATAAGAAGAACGTCAATGTTACGGTATTTATTTCTGAATTCAGTGTTTTTATTAGTCTTAACCGATTCGATAAGCTCGTTAGTAAAAGTCTCCGAAGTTACATATAAAACCTTCTTAGATGGGTCACTTGCAATAATAAAATGTGCAATAGCCTGCATAAGATGAGTTTTACCAAGTCCGGCACCTCCGTATATGAATAAAGGGTTATATATCTGTCCAGGTGTTTCGGCAACCGCTAAAGATGCAGCGTGGGCCAGGTTATTATTAGTACCTATTACAAATGTGTCAAATGTGTAATTAGGATTAAGATTTTGTGTAGCAATGTTATTAGTAGTAGAAACAGATGATGTCTTTTTCTTTAATTCATCTTCTTTTTTCTCAGCAGAAGACATGATTATTACTGAGTATTCTTTATTCATTACTTCACAGATTGTACATGTGAGGTGTTTAAGATATCTCTTTTCAACGTATATAATACTTCTTTCATCAGCAGAAGAGTCATCATCTAAAGATGAGAAAGTAAGAGTTAAAACATCACCATCAAGCTTATATATTTTGAGGGGTTTAATCCATGTTTTAAAAGAAACATCAATAATTTCATGTTCTTCTTTAAAAGTAGAGAGAATTAAATCCCATTTATCAATCAATGTCTGTAATTCATCCATAAATTCTAGGCCTTTCTGGCTTGTTAATTAGCCTGTCCAATCATAAAAATACATTCCTTTATATAATATATCATTTAGAAAATTATTTCAATATTTGGGCAGATTAAGCCTTGTGGATAATTATCTGGAAAGAAATGTATTAACATCAGTGTGGATAATATTATAAACGCGAAAAAGGTCGAAAATAGGCACTTTTTCAAAAATATCGTTAATAACTAACATAATTATAAAGAGTTTTCCACAAGTTATCAACATTTTGTGGAAAACTCTTTTATATTCTTACTAAAAATTACAAGAAATGTCCTGTTTATGCGGATTAATGTATTGTGAAAAACCTGTTGAAAGTCATTTTTATATAATTGGTATACTTAAAAATATATGCAGTAAATATCAAGTTTTTCTTGACTTTATAATGTTTACACAATATAATCAGTTCTGTGTTTTGAAATTTTTTATATGAAAATATTCTTACCATAATAAACTACAATGGTAATGAAGGAGGTGCATAGACTATGAAGATGACATTTCAGCCAAAGAACAGACAGAGATCTAAGGTTCATGGATTCAGATCAAGAATGAGTACTGCAGGTGGAAGAAAAGTTTTATCAGCAAGAAGAGCTAAGGGTAGAAAGAAACTTTCAGCTTAATTAATATTTTCTTGATTTTGTTGGCAGATGGGAGTTTCTCATCTGCTTTTTTCAGATTATATTAATATTGAATTTAAGTAACATTTTAATTAATAAGAATGGTGAATGATATGAAATATAAGGATTTTGAAACATTAAGAAGTAATCAGGAATTTAAAAAGGTGTACAATAATAAGAAGTCTTTTGCTAACAAGAATCTTATAATGTATATTTCTGAGAATGGAACGGATACTAAAAGATTAGGTGTATCTGTGAGTAAGAAGGTCGGGAATAGTATTGTCCGACACAGACTGGCAAGACTGATACGAGAGGCATTCCGCCTTAGTACAGAATGTATACCCGATGGATATGATTATGTTGTCGTAGCCAGGGCCGGTTTGAAAGATAAGGGTTTTTTCGAAACTAAGGAATCAATGATTCATTTATTGAAACTTCATAAGCTTTATAAGCAGAATTAAATAGGCGGTTAATATGAAGGATATAAAGATTAAGTTAAAGAATGCGGGTAAGTTCATAGTTCTTAAGATGATAAGATTATATCAGCTCGCAATATCTCCTTACAAAGGAGGAAAATACTGCAGCTTTATTCCAACATGTTCGCAATATGCGATTGAAGCTATTGAAATGTATGGAGTTTTCTTAGGTGGGTGGTTGGCACTTAAAAGAATATTAAGGTGCAATCCATTTAATAAGAACGCTTATGGCTTTGATCCTGTGCCAGTAGGCAGATATGGGAAAAGAAAAAAGCAATAAACAACTGAATATTTGGATAGTGCTATATTATGCGGAGGTGACAATTTGAGTATTATTAAGCCAATTGCACAGTTACTTGGTTACATTTTAGACATCCTTTTCAAGGGTCTTAATGCAATAGGAATTGGTAATATTGCAATAGCAATCATTATTTTTACTCTGCTTGTTAAAATGTTAATGCTACCATTACAGATTAAGCAGCAGAAGATGACTAAGTTACAGTCAGTTATGAACCCGGAGATAAAGGCTATTCAGGAGAAGTATAAGGGAAAGAACAGTGATACAGTAGCTATGCAGAAGATGCAGGCAGAAACTAAGGCTGTTTATGAAAAATATGGTGTTTCACAGTGGGGAAGCTGTGTGCAGCTTCTTATCCAGATGCCTATTCTTTTTGCACTTTACAGAGTATTCCAGCAGATACCACTTTATATTTCACAGATTAAGGTACTTTTCCTTAATATACTTGGACTTAATGGTGCTGATGGTATCTCATCTGTTTCAGGATATGCTGATACTCTTAATGAGATATACGGAAAGACTGTTGACTGGAGCAATACAAGCACAGCTGTAACAACACTTAATTCATTCACTGGAGACCAGTGGACTAAGTTAAAAGAAGCATTTCCAGCATTTTCTGATATGATTACACAGAATCTTGATAAGATTAACCATATGAATACTTTCTTAGGCGTTAACATGTCTCAGAATCCAGGTTTTGGTCTTCATATAGCTATATTAATTCCAATTCTTGCAGGTGTTACACAGTTTATATCTGTTAAGGTTTCACAGGCTGGCATGGAGCAGCCTGACAGTGATAATCCAGCAGCAGCATCTATGAAGATGATGACTTATTTCATGCCACTTATGTCAGCATTTCTTGCAATAAGTCTTCCTTCAGGTCTTGGTGTTTACTGGATTGCAACTGCTGTTATACAGACAATCCAGACTATCTTTATTAACAGATATTATGATAAGATTGGAACAGATAAGATTGTAGAAAAGAATGTTGAAAAGCGTAATAAGAAAAGAGCTAAGAAGGGACTTCCAGCAGAAACTATCGTTAAGGGAGCTTCTGTAAGTACCAAGAATGTAAATAATAATAAGAATTCTGCTAATTCTGAAAGAGCTAAGAAGCTTCAGGAGAAAAAGGAAGCTAATGATAAGAAAATTCAGGAATTAAGGGAAGCTGCAGCAGCAAATGGTAAGGCTGTTAAGCCGGGAAGTCTTGCTGATAAGGTTGGTATGGTATCAAGATACAATGAGGTCAACGATAAAAGAAAATAGAGAGGGTTAAGTAATGGAATATATTGAAGTTACAGGAAAATCTGTTGAAGAAGCTATAACTAATGCCTGCACTAAGCTTGGTATTCCAAGTGATAAGCTTGATTATGAAGTTATAGACAAAGGTAATTCAGGATTTTTAGGAATATTTAATTCTAAGCCTGCTAAGATTAAGGCAAGAGAAAAGCAGGAAGAGTCTGTAGTAGAACAGGTAAAGGCTGAAGAGCCTAAAAAGTCCATTGAAGCACCTGTTCATACAGAGAAGAAATTCGAAAAGAAGGCAGATAATTTCAAGAAAGCAGAGCCTAAGAAGGAATTCAAGGCGGAATCTAAGAAAGAATATAAGCCTGCTGATAACCACAAGAATGCAGAAGTTAAAGAAGCTCCTAAGGCTGAAGAAAAGCCTAAGGCAGAACCATTTACAGCTGAGCAGAAGGAAGTTATTAAGAAGGATATACAGACATTCCTTAATAATATGTTTGGCGCAATGAACATGGAAGTTAAGGCTGATATTACATTTGACGATGAAGAAAACAGCGTTAATGTAGATCTTTCTGGAGATAACATGGGTGTTCTTATCGGTAAGAGAGGACAGACACTTGATTCTATCCAGTATCTTACAAGTCTTGTAATTAACAAGAACAGTGAGAAGTATGTAAGAGTTAAATTAGATACAGAGAACTATAGAAAGAGAAGAAAAGAAACTCTTGAGTCTCTTGCTAAGAATATTGCATACAAGGTTAAGAGAAGCAGAAGACCTGTTTCACTTGAGCCTATGAACCCATATGAAAGAAGAATTATTCATTCAGCACTTCAGGCAGATAAGTTTGTTTCTACAAGAAGTGAGGGTGAAGAACCTTTCAGACATGTTGTTGTTTATCTTGAAAGAGAGAATAATAACAGATATAACAGATAATTAGATATATGATTTTATTAAATGCTGTGGTATTATTATCACAGCATTTTTTATATGGAGGATGGAAATGGAGGATACAATAGCAGCTATATCTACAAGTACAGTGTCAAGCGGTGGAATAAGTATTGTAAGAATAAGCGGTCCTGATGCAATTATTATTGGAGATAAAGTTTTTAAGTCAAAAAAGAATATTAAGCTTGCAACCTACGCATCAAGATGTATTGAAAACGAAATTCTGATGTTTTTACGAAAATCATCGCAACTGAAAAACGAGGTATCGATTGACGAACCGCTGAACACGGACTGGGACGGCAATGAACTGCTCTTATGCGATGTTCTCGGAAGCGATCCTGACACGGTAAACAGAAATATTGAATGCGAGCTTGAAAAAAGTCTTGTTTTGCAGGCAGTTTCAAAGCTTCGTGACCGAGAATGTCTTATTATGGAGTTAAGATTCGGACTTAACGGACGAAAGGAACACACGCAAAAGCAGGTTGCTGACAAACTTGGAATTTCGCAGTCCTACATATCAAGGCTTGAAAAGAAAATTATTCGCCAATTAAAAATTGAGCTTGACAAAGCAGTATGATTTTTGTCTGAACCCGAACCAATAACATATTTCGTATTAAAAACGAGAGCAGCAGGCAATTTTGTCCTGCTGCTCTCGTTTTTTATAAAACAGTATCTGAGGGATTGGTGACAGTATCAGAATCATTATTATCTCCGTCACCCATAATATCGTCAATTTCGTCTTCAATATCATCCATCATATCCGAACCCGAATTTCCTGTTTCATTTTCTTCGTTACCGATGAAACCGTCCGAATCTGAAACTTCTCCGTTTTCAGTCATACTTTTTGAAGTTTCCTGCGTATTTGATGTTTGTGAAGTCTGACTTGTTGTGTCAGTCATACTGTCGTTTTTATCATTGCCGCAACCAGTGATAAAACATACTGAAATTAAAGCTACGGCAAACAGACCTAAAAATTTTTTCAAACTAATCAATCCTTATAAAAATAAAATGGTACTGAATCAACAGCACCATTATTATTTACGGAATTTTTCGTAATATTTAATTTGGAATTTAATAATTTTAATCTTTGGCAATAACAAGATGAGGGTACGGAATTGTGATACCGTTTTTATCAAACTCTTTCTTGACATTTTCTTGCAGGAAGAAATAAACCTCGTAGTAATCATCAGGAGTTGCCCAAGCAAAAACCTTAATCTGCACTCCGCTGTCAAGATGTTCACCGACTCTTACGGTAGGTTCGGGATCTTTTAAAATCATCTCATTTGTTGCCATAAGGTTGAGAATAATCTCACGCACCTTGTCGATATCATCATCATAGCTTACCGAGAAGGTACAGTCAACCCTTCTCTGCTCAACCATTGTGCAGTTTACAACATTGTTTGATGTAAGTCTTGAATTAGGAATTGTCACAAGTTTATTATCAAGTGTATGCACGGTTGTTGAGAAAATATTGATTTCCTCAACCGTTCCCTTTACTCCCTCAAAATCAAGAATATTACCCGACACAAACGGTTTGTTTATCAAAATTACAAGTCCGCTGACAACATTTTTCAGCAAATCCTGTAATGCAAGACCTGCTGTAAGGGCTGCCGCACCGAGTGCCGTAATAAGCGACGCAACATTCACACCGATTGTCCCGAGTGCAGTTACTGCAACAATGAAATAGAAAATCACCTTGAGAACGGACAATACAAAGCCTTCGGCTGTACCGTCCATTCGTGATTTATTAAGGATTTTTCGGAGAATCCCTATAATCAACCTGGTAATTATATATCCGATAACAATTACAGCTACACACACAAGAGCCTTTGAAAGATATTCAAGCAACTTTTCTTCAGTGATATTCATATCTACACCTCTGCATCAACAAGAAATTCGGAAATCTTCTCTCCGTTCTCATAAACAGAAACCACTATATTGCCGTTTTCATCAAAAGAAACGCTCTTACCTGTGCGAACACCGTTTTCGTAATTGCTCACATCAATAAGATTTCCGTTTCTGTCAAATCTTGCACCATAGCCGTCAGGAGTATTATTATCCCACTTACCCGCATGCATTGTACCGTCACTCAGTCTGTAGCCGACACCGCCGCCGTTGCGTGAATTATCGGTCCAGTTTCCAACATAATTTATACTGCCGTTGTTATAATAGCAAACGCCGAATCCGTTGCGCCTGTCATCAAGGTATTCACCGTCATATGAGGTCATACCGTCAGGAGAAACCGTTCTGCCTCTGCCTGTTCTGCAATTATTTTCATCAAGATTACCGAAATAGGTATATCTTCCCGATTTAGTAAGAATCACCACATCACAATGGGGTTCTTCTTCGTTTACAATTTCAGGATTTTCTTCATCGGATTCTTCTGTCGGCACATCATCTATTTGGCAATGTGTGCCGATATTTGCTTCAACTTTTTCAAAATCAGTTTCTTCATCTTCGGAAGCTTCACCGGAGCTGTCAACAGTTACAACACTTTCGGAATCTTCTGTCTGTTCATCTGCTGTTTCTGCGACAGCGTCTGTATCATCTGCAATTTCATGTTCTGAAATTTGAGAATTTTCTTCAACCTCATCATCCGAAAGCTGTTCGTCTTTCTCGCCTGTTACAATTTTAACTTCCGCCGGTTCAAAATCTTCTTCGGCAGTATGATTTATAATTTCACCGAACAAATCCTTATTTGTTTTGTGAGCCTCAACAAGAATTTTCTCGATAATATCGTATGCCGAATAATCTTTCTTACTCACGGGTTCAGCCGTGTCGGAAACATTTGGAATATCTTCGTCCGTAAGATAAGCGCAATCTTCAAGATTATAAGCATTTTCGGGAACAAAATCATTTTTGAACAAATCACCGTTAAACACAAATCCGCTGTTGCCGTAGGATTTTTTCTCCGTAAACGGCATATCTGACGGTAAAAAACTTGCATCATACCAGAGCATACCCACATTTGAATATATCAAAACCCTTGAATTTTCGTTTGACTGCTTATCAGACGGGAAAAGAGTTTTTACGGAAACAATCCCGTTATCGTCAATATCTTCGGTGACAAGAGTTATAATTCCGCTGACTTTGCGTGGATATATTCTCGTGATAAGCTTATCGGCAATGCTTCTGTTAAAATATTCCGTGCGTAACCATGTATGATTACGGTCAAAAAATTGTCTTTTGAATACAATTCCCCTGTCATTGTAAGTTATAACAGAATAAACTCCGCCTGTTGCCCTTTTTACGGACTGATAAGGAAGATTATCCCTTGTTACCTTCCACGAAAACGGTTCATTCTTCGTCAGCAGACAAGACATCTTGTAATCCATACCGTGAAGTTCGATTTCGGTAATTTCTTTTTGCTCTTTGCAGCCTGAATTAAAATAGTTTGCACGGACACCCGCAAGTGCATCATTCTTAAAATCAAGTTTTTCATAGTCTGAAACAAGAACGGAATATATAATTAAGCCGTCAGTCAGCTTTTGAGATTGTTCAAGCATTATGAATTATTCCTTTCAAGAAAATTCTGTGTAGCGTAACCCTAAAAGAAAATAAAGGGCGAACAATGTCCGCCCTGAAATAATCGAGTTATATTTAAATCAGATAGAAATTGTCATAGCAATCTTGTAAAGCTCTTCATCAAACACACGAGGCATATCAAGTGCTTCGTTGATATCAAGATCAACAATCTTGCCGCCCTGCATTGCAACAACTCTGTTACCGATATTCTGCTCAAGAAGTTCAACAGCCTTAAAGCCCATCTGGCTTGCAACAACTCTGTCACGAAGTGTCGGAGAACCGCCACGCTGTACATGACCGAGGACTGTAGCTCTTGCCTCGATACCAAGACGCTGTTCTACATACTTTGCAAGATCTCTTACACCGCCGACACCCTCGGCAACAACAACGATAAAGTGTTTTTTACCTGTTTTCTGAGTGTTGATGATTCTTGCGATTACATCTCTTTCGATATTGTACTGAACCTCAGGAACAAGGATAGCTGTAGCACCTGTTGCGATACCTGTCTGGAGAGCAATATCACCGCAGCGTCTGCCCATAACCTCAACTACAGAACAACGGTCGTGTGACTGTGCTGTATCACGGATACGGTCAACCATCTGAATAGCTGTGTTCATGGCTGTATCAAAACCAACCGTGTATTCGGAGCAGGCAATATCGTTATCAATTGTGCCTGGAACACCGATACAGTTAATACCGGCGTTTGTAAGGCAACGAGCACCTCTGAATGAACCGTCACCGCCGATTACAACAACACCGCTTACACCGATGCTTCTGCAAAAATCGGCAGCTCTCTGAATACCGGCAGGAGTAGCGTACTCTTCGCTTCTTGCTGTGTAAAGCATTGTACCGCCGTTACCGATGATATCAGATACACTTCTGAGGTTCATTTCCTCAACATCACCGTTGAGCAAACCATTATATCCACGGTAAACACCGTAAACCTTCATTCCTTTATTTATACCGGCACGAACTACAGCTCTGACAGCCGCATTCATACCGGGAGCATCGCCGCCGCTTGTTAATACTGCAATTGATTTCTGTGTCTGTGACATTATAATCTACCTCCATAGGTTATTAACTTCTACCATTATAATACAATTGTTTTTTGTTTACAAGTGGATTTTCGCAATTTTAAAAAAATAAAAGATTTTATTACAAAAGCATTTAATTCTTTTTACCGTTTTGTTACAAAAATCTGTGAATTTGTTCATAAATACACTGTTTTCACCTCTCTGTTTCGATAAAATAACAATATTTTGTAACAAAGGCTGTAAGTTTGTTGACTTTTATATAATATTGTTTTATAATTACCCTTGGATAAGAGACAGATTTTGTGCCTGTCTTGCGACAAGTCACCTGAGTGACAATTTTTCGGGAGGATAATTTATATGACTAAGTTATATCTGGCTATTCCCTGTTATAACGAAGAAGAAGTACTACCCTTGTCCCATAAGCGATTTTCCCAAGTAATGGAAAGTACGGCTCACGATTATGAACTTATTTTCGTTAACGATGGGAGCAAAGACCACACAGAAGAACTTTTACTCGGTTTCGCCAACGATGATCCTCATACAAAAGTAATATCGTTTTCCAGAAACTTCGGACATCAAAATGCCGTGAGTGCAGGATTACACAACTGTACCGGAGACATTGCCGTTATCATCGATGTGGACCTGCAAGACCCGCCCGAAGTTATTCCCCAAATGATAGATACTTATTTGAAAGAAGGCAGTAATGTCGTATATGCGGTACGCAATAAACGTGAAGGGGAAACTTTCATGAAAAAATTCACCGCCAAGATTTATTATCGCATGCTCAACTCTCTATCTGACTACACATTTCCTGTCGATACAGGCGATTTCAGGCTCATCGATCGCAAGGTTTTGGATGCATTCAAACAGTTTCCCGAAAAGCATAAATATTTGCGGGGACTTTTCAGTTGGATGGGATTTAAACAAACTCCGTTCTATTATACCCGTAACGAACGTGCTGCCGGCAGAACGAAATATTCCATACGAACAAAGTTTTCATTAGCCTCGGCCGGTATCTTCGGTTTTTCTAAAAAGCCATTAAAATTGGCCATATCATTAGGAACACTTTCCATTTTTATAGCATTGGCTTTTGCTATCTGGATATTTATCATGTACCTTTCCGGCAAAGAATCTATCGTTCCGGGGTGGTCTTCGACAATCATTACTATCGTATTTTTAGGTGGAGTGCAATTGTTTACCATCGGAATACTCGGAGAGTACATTGGAAACATCTTCGATGAAACCAAAAATCGCCCGGAATACATCATAGATAAAAAAATCAATTTTGATCCTCATAACAACCAAACGATTTAAAGACTGTCCCCATTATGAATGTGCCTAAAATAAGTTCCAAGACATCTCTATTTCTTTTACTGTTAGTCATCAGTACCTTAACGATCATACCCTATTTGGGGCTAACCAACTTCCACACCAAAGGAGAACCCCGGGAAGCCATCGTGGCAGTCAGTATGTTACAAAACGACAACTGGATACTACCTATAAACAATGGCGGAGACATCGCCTACAAGCCTCCTTTTTTTCATTGGTGTATCGCAGCGTTGTCCCTTCCTGCCGGAGAGGTAACAGAGTTCACTTCGCGCCTTCCTTCGGCACTGGCGGCAATCCTTATGGCAATCGTGTGTTTTCTCTTTTTTGCCAAACGTAGCAGAAACGACATAGCATTCCTTGCCTCTCTATTGCTGCTGTCGGGATTTGAAGTGCATCGGGCTGCAATGGCGTCGCGAGTCGATATGGTACTGACCTGCTTCATCGTCTTAGCCATGCTCCAATTATATCGATGGTGGGAACTCGGGTTGAAAGGAATCCCCATTTGGGCAATACTATTTATGAGTATAGCCAGGCTCA
>ENA-OPAK01000651-OPAK01000651.1-human-gut-metagenome-genome-assembly--contig:-NODE-651-length-12189-cov-2.338882_pt1 | contig 12189 bp, 9 predicted proteins | sample MGYA00241055_ERZ501426 | MGnify/ENA primary metagenome ERZ501426 (study PRJEB25962, sample SAMEA2042626) | human gut metagenome | biome: human gut; feature: human-associated habitat; material: faeces... | reverse complement strand
CGCCATAAGGACATTCGAGATCGATAATATCCATGACACGCTCGAATGTAAGCTCATCAAAGTAAAGACGGTCGCACATGTCGTAGTCTGTAGACACGGTTTCAGGGTTATAGTTTATCATTATGCTGCGATAGCCCTGCTTGCGTATTGTGTTAAGCGCCTGAACTCCGCACCAGTCGAACTCAACTGAACTTCCGATACGATATGCACCTGAGCCAAGAACAATGATAGAACGCTTGTCGTTCTCAAACGTAATGTCGCTCTTGACACCTGCATATGTAACAAAGATAGTGGGTCTGGGCCGGATCCTCGCCCGCCAGTGTGTCGATCTGCTTTACAACGGGCAGGATGCCATAGCTCTTGCGGAGCTGGCGGATAACAAGTCCGGCCTTGGCCATATTGCCGAGTTCGCGCTCCAGGCCTACGGCACGTGCTATCTGGAAGTCAGTAAAGCCATATACCTTAGCCTCGCGCAGCAAGTCTTTTCCAAGAACATTAACGCTCTTGCACTTCTTCAGTGTCTCATCTATGTCGATAATGTGCTTCAGCTTGTAGAGGAACCATTTGTCTATCTTCGTAAGGTCATGTATCTGGTCGATTGTATAACCTCTGTGCATAGCCTTAGATATGATGAATATACGCTTGTCAGTAGGTTCGCGAAGCGCTGCATCGATATTTTCTATCTCAAGTTCCTTATTCTCAACAAAGCCGTGCATGCCTTGTCCTATCATGCGCAGACCTTTCTGTATGGCCTCTTCAAAGTTACGTCCGATAGCCATAACCTCACCCACAGACTTCATTGACGAGCCAAGTTCGCGGTCAACGCCACGGAATTTGCTCAAGTCCCAACGTGGAATCTTACATACGACATAGTCGAGTGCGGGCTCAAAGAATGCGCTTGTTGTCTTTGTTACAGAGTTTTTCAGCTCAAAGAGACCATAGCCCAAGCCGAGTTTTGCTGCCACAAATGCCAAAGGATAACCTGTAGCTTTAGATGCAAGAGCCGAACTGCGGCTAAGACGTGCGTTAACCTCGATGACACGATAGTCCTCACTCTTCGGGTCGAAAGCATACTGGACGTTACACTCGCCTACGATACCGATATGACGAATAATTTTTATTGAAAGTGCACGCAGCTTGTGATACTCGCTGTTAGTAAGTGTCTGTGAAGGAGCAATAACGATACTCTCACCTGTATGGATGCCAAGCGGGTCGAAGTTCTCCATGTTGCAGACTGTTATACAGTTGTCGTAACGGTCGCGTACAACCTCATATTCTATTTCTTTCCAGCCTTTAAGACTCTTCTCAACCAGCACCTGCGGAGAGAACGAGAATGCTTTTTCTGCAAGTTTGTCAAGTTCTTCCTCATTGTCACAGAATCCGCTACCTAGTCCGCCGAGAGCATAAGCAGCACGTATGATGACAGGATATCCCAGCTCAGCTGCAGCCTTGCGTGCCTGTTCTATAGTCTCGCAAGCCTCACTCTTGATGGTCTTTACGTCAATTTCGTCAAGCCTGTCGACGAACAGTTCACGGTCTTCTGTATCCATAATGGCCTGAACCGGAGTTCCAAGTACCTTAACATTATATTTTTCGAGCACACCGCTCTTATATAATTCAACACCACAGTTAAGAGCTGTCTGACCACCAAAAGACAGCAATATGCCGTCAGGACGCTCTTTCTCTATAACGCGCTCTACGAAATAAGGCTGAACAGGCAAGAAATAAATCTGGTCTGCAACACCTTCGGATGTCTGAACGGTTGCAATGTTAGGATTTATGAGAACAGTTTTAACGCCTTCTTCCCTCAACGCCTTCAAGGCCTGTGAACCGGAATAGTCAAACTCGCCGGCCTCGCCAATCTTCAATGCGCCGGAACCAAGAAGCAAAACTTTCTTTATATCATTGTATTTCATATTCTATTCCTTTTTATTTTTGTAAATTTGCAAATGGTAATTTTCCTTTGATTTCATAAAATTTTTCAAGAAAATCTTTCTCGTAATTTCGAGGATTTACATTATTCAAAACTTTCCAACAAACTATTAAATCATTTGCATCAGCCAATTGCCAAATATAACGGCCTCCCCAATGCCCTACATTTTGATGCTGTCCAAATTTCATATACAAACTTAATCTATTGTTAAGATTTTCCGCTTTACCTACATATAATATAGGTTCACATTCTAACCATTTATTTTTAAGTTTTTCTATTGAAACATTAGGATTCTTTTGCTTAAAAAAGCCTCCAGTACCTATCTCTAAAAATTTAGGCTCAGTTTCGCATAATCGTAAAACGAAATAGACACCAGGCTTTTGAGGTACCATTGACCTATCATCTTTTAATTTTTCAATGGCTATGAAGCCTTCAAAACTATCATTTTTCAAATCCTCAATTACCTTTTTTTTCATTTTATCAATATTTATATGCCATTTTACTTACAGCAATTTTACAAACTTATCAAACATAAACTCTGTATCTACAGGACCAGAGCATGCTTCCGGATGGAACTGGCTTGAGAACCAAGGATTCGTCTTATGACATATACCTTCGTTGCTGCCGTCGTTCATATTTACAAATAGCTCTTCCCAGTCTTTTCCTAAAGTAGAAGCATCAACGGCATATCCGTGGTTCTGGCTTGTTACATAACAATTGGTTGTTCCCACCATACGCACAGGCTGGTTATGAGAACGATGACCATATTTAAGCTTGTAAATCGTAGCGCCACCGGCTTTTGCCAGCAACTGATTACCCATACAGATACCGCAAATAGGCTTTGTAGAAAGGCTCATTTGCTTTCTTATAATGTTTACGGCATCCTCACACATATCAGGATCGCCGGGGCCATTGGCAAGGAACAGTCCGTCGAAGTCCATATCCGTATAATCATAGTTCCACGGAACGCGTATAACCTCTACACCTCTATTCAGAAGACATCTGATAATGTTATTCTTTACACCGCAGTCAACAAGAACAACCTTCTTTCCGGCTCCTTCGTTGTAACGTATAATCTTCTTGCAGCTTACTTTGTCTACAAAGTTAACACCTTCATAGTCTGCTGTCGGGATATTGTCAGGCTCATCATCAAAAAGAATCTTGCCCATCATTACACCATGCTCGCGCAATACCTTTGTAAGCTCACGCGTGTCGATGCCCGTTATTCCCGGAACGTGCTCGCGCTTAAGCCAGTCTGCAAGACTTTCAACAGCATTCCAATGAGAATACATCTCGCTGTAATCTGCAACAATTATTGCCGATGCATATATCTTATCACTTTCCATGAAAGTGGCAATTCCATTGTTTTCCACTGTGAACGGTGGTACACCATAGTTTCCTACCAACGGATACGTAAGTACCATCAGCTGACCTGCATAAGATGGGTCTGTCAGACTCTCGGGATAACCCATCATAGCCGTATTAAACACCACCTCGCCTGCTACTGGAGAGTCATATCCGAATGACTTTCCACGAAATTTTGTGCCATCCTCTAAGACCAAAGTTACATTTTTCATATTTGCTCTCTTTTATAAAAAGATTTTTAAACGAAATCAATCTGTACGTCAACATCTGTTCTTTGAAAGAATAATCATGCGCACAGCAGGAAACATTCAAAATCTTTTTGTTCTTTCAACTACTCTTATTTTTAAATAATTTGTATTACCAACACATTCAGAACTAACGTTCACACTGATACACACTTTCGTAGAAACGGATAAATGCCATATTTACCAATCTCACTCCGCCTGGTGTAGGATAATTTCCCGTGAAATACCAGTCGCCTTTATGATTAGGTATTGCCGTATGCAATCCTTCGATAGACTGATAAACCAATTCAACCGGTGTCTTCATTCCCTCCGGGCGAAGCATTTCTACTATCTTTTTATTTATTTCATCTACAGTAAATGGTTTGTATATATCACAAACACAGTTACGCATCTCGCTCTTAGGCTTAAGAATTTCTTCCTTACATTTGTTGTATGTATCTTCAAGCAGCTGACACATGCCATGATCCTTCAGCAGCTCAATAGTTGCCCGGAATACACAAAATTCCTCAAGATTAGGCATGTCTATTCCGTAATAATCAGGATAACGGATCTGAGGCGAACTGCTTACAATAATTATTTTCTTAGGATGCAAGCGGTCAAGAATCTTCAAGATACTTTCTTTCAATGTTGTTCCACGCACAATACTGTCGTCTATTATAACAAGATTGTCCACATACGGAACCAGAGATCCGTAGGTTACATCATATACGTGCGCGGCAAGATCATTACGCGATGCACCTTCTGTTATAAATGTACGGAGTTTTATATCCTTGATTGCAACTTTCTCACTACGCACATACTGATGCAGAATCTCTTCGAGTTCTTCATAAGACGGCTTATGATCCAAGTTACGTATTCTTTCTATCTTCTGGTTGTTTATATAACGCTTGAAACCTCCAAGCATTCCATAGAATGCGACTTCAGCAGTATTGGGTATAAACGAGAAAACAGTATGCTCTGTATCGTAATTGACAGCCTTTAAGATAGATGAAGTTAATTGTTCACCGAGTTTCTTACGTTCCTTATAAATATCTCTGTCTGAACCGCGACTGAAATAAATGCGCTCAAACGAACACTTTGCATCACCCCTCGGTTCAAGTATTCGTTCTATAGAACTTTCACCATTCTTCTTTACAATCAAAGCACATCCAGGTTCCAGCTCGTTTATGTCATCACATTCAAGTTCAAATGTTGTCTGAAGTACCGGACGTTCGCTTGCAAGAACAATAAACTCATCATTCTTGTACCAAAAAGCCGGACGTATGCCCCACGGGTCACGCATAGAAAACATTTCGCCGCTACCCGTAAGTCCACACATTACATAACCGCCGTCGTAATCGGCCATTGTAGATTTAAGGACATTGCTAATCTTTATATTATCCTCTATATAACGTGTTATGTCTTGATCCTTAAGTCCCTTTTTCTGACCTTCTATAAAATTACGCTCAACCTCACGGTCCAATCTGTGCCCCATAAATTCAAGTGTAATATAGCTGTCACTGTAAATTCGGGGATATTGTCCTTGTTTCACAAGCTTGTCAAAAATCTCTTCAATATTGGTCATATTGAAGTTGCCGCACAAGCAAAGATTTTTAGCTCGCCAGTTATTGCGCCTCAAGAACGGATGCACATAAGAAAGGCCACTCTTGCCTGTTGTTGAATATCGCAGATGTCCCATATATAATTCGCCGGCGAAAGGCAAATTCCTTTTTGCATAATCAACGTCAGCCAATTGCTGAGGCGTAACATTCCTGAACTGCTTCTGAACATTAGCAAATATTTCTGTTATAGCATTTGAGCCTTCAGCACGCTCACGGAACATATATTCAGAACCAGGCACAGCATCTAAATTCACACATGCCATGCCTGCTCCCTCCTGTCCTCTGTTATGCTGCTTCTCCATCATCAGATAGAGCTTGTTAAGCCCAAACATCCAGGTGCCATACTTTTGTTGGTAGTATTCCAATGGTTTAAGTAACCTTACCATTGCAACTCCACATTCATGCTTCAATGGTTCCATCATCGTTATAATAAATTAAAAAGCTAATTCATAATATAAAAATCATCTGCAAGACTCTAGGATTTCTAATATTATTCTTTAGCTTTTTCATTAATATATTTTTATTCAACTGTTACTGATTTTGCCAAATTTCGAGGCTGATCAACATTTTTACCTTTACAAACGGCAATATGGTAAGCCAACAACTGCAATGGTATCGTAGCCAATAGAGGTTCAAGACATTCTTCTGTATCAGGCAATTCAATAACCTCATCAGCGATTTTACTTATAGTCTCATCACCTTTTGAAACCAACGCAATGACTTTTCCCTTACGTGCCTTTATTTCCTGTATATTGCTTAAGACCTTTTCATACATTGCATTACGCGTTGCAATAACGACAACCGGCATGTCTGAGTCAATAAGAGCAATTGGGCCATGCTTCATTTCCGCAGCAGGATATCCTTCAGCATGTATATAGCTGATTTCTTTCAGTTTCAATGCTCCTTCCAACGCCACGGGATAACTATAGCCACGCCCTAAATACAAGAAATTCCTTGCATAAGTAAAAATACGGCTTAGCCGTGATATTCTGTCATTAAGTTTCAGGGTTTCTTCCATCTTTTCCGGAATATTGCTCAGCCCCTTAACTATTTTCGTATATACATCTTCATCTATAGTATGCTTTTCTTTCGCTAAAGCCAAAGCCAACATAGTAAGAACGATTACCTGACCGGTAAAAGCTTTCGTCGAAGCGACTCCAATCTCGGGTCCGACATGAATATAAGAACCTGTATCAGTAGCACGCGGTATACTTGATCCTATCGCATTGCAAATGCCATAGATAAAAGCTCCATGTTGTTTGGCAAGCTTCACTGCGGCCAAAGTGTCTGCCGTTTCACCACTCTGCGATATAGCTATGACAACATCATTGTCTGTAACTACAGGATTACGGTATCTGAATTCGCTTGCATACTCAACCTCGACAGGTATACGGCATAAACTTTCTATTATTTGCTTTCCGATAAGTCCGGCATGCCATGAGGTTCCACATGCAACAATTATTATTCTCTTTGCAGCCAGCAGGCGTTCTTTATAATCAATGACGGCACTTAACGTAACATTTGTAGCCTCAACATTTATACGGCCACGCATACAGTTAGTAAGACATTCGGGCTGTTCAAAGATTTCTTTCAGCATAAAATGCGGATATCCGCCTTTTTCTATCTGACCTAAATTCAGGTCAACAGTCTGTATTTTCTGGAACAGTTCCCTATTTAATATATCAACGACCTTCAAGTTCTCTCCCCTTTTCATTACAGCAATACTGCCGTCTTCAAGGTAGGCCACCTTATCAGTATACTCAATTATCGGGCTTGCATCTGAAGCAAGGAAGAATTCATCTTCTGCTACACCAATAACCAAAGGGCTTTGTTTGCAAGCGGCAATGATCTGATCTGGCTCACGCTTATCAAGCAGGGCTATTGAATATGCACCGATAACTTCATGGAGCGCAACCTGAACTGATGACAAGAGGTCGAGTTTTTTCTTGTTCTGAATATATTCAATCAGTTGCACAAGTACTTCAGTATCAGTATCAGAACGGAAAGTCAAGCCTTTTGACTGCAACTTTTTCTTTAAATCTGCATAATTTTCAATTATTCCATTATGGATAATTGCAAGATTCTTAGACTCTGAATAATGTGGATGTGCGTTTACAGATGAAGGTTCACCATGGGTTGCCCATCGTGTATGAGCAATACCCACAGTTCCTGAGATATTTTTGTCTTTACAAAATGTATCTAAATCTTTTACTTTACCTTTAGTCTTATATACATTCAGTCCTCCGTCTGAATTAAGCAAAGCCAAGCCTGCGCTATCGTATCCACGATATTCCAACCGGCCCAGTCCCTTAATCAGCACCGGATAAGCGTCTTTCTTACCTAAATAACCAACAATTCCACACATACTTTACTTACTTCAACACATTAACCACCAACGAAGCTACAGATGTCAGGATACTGACAACAGAAATCCATATTGTCGTGCTTGAACCTATTGCAGAGTTCTTTGCCTGAACGCTGTTTGGCTCAACATACAAATAATCATTCTGCTGAAGGTAATAATATGGTGAATTTATCAGATTTGCATCATTTAGATTAAGTCTGTGAACAGACTTTTCTCCAGTAGCATCCTCACGTATAAGCAAGACATTACCACGCTTACCATAGATTGTAAGGTCTCCAGCTCTGGCCAAAGCCTCTATCACACTAATCTTTTCCTGGTCAACATTAAATACACCCGGAGCCTTAACCTCACCGGCTACAGTAACTTTAAAGCTGGCCATCTTAACAGTAACTATAGGGTTTTCCGTCTTTGACATGTACGGAAGTATTTTGTCTCGGATATAATTTTCACATTGTCTCTTTGTCATACCTCCAACTTTCAGCTGTCCGACAACAGGAAAATTAATAAAGCCGTCATTGTCAACAAGATAAGTCTGCAGTGAACCTGCTCCTGTAGACAAATATCCAGTTGCATTTAGTGTGTTGGTTACAGAAAGGTTGAAAGGCGTTGCAGCCTTTGGATCCGTGGTGCTGACAGTTATCGTCAATAAGTCCTTTGGCATTATTTTTGCATCGAACAAACCTTTTGACGCCGCATAGTTCAATGAATCAGCATTCTGAAAATAAGCAATTTGCTTGCTGCTTCCGCAACTGCCTAACGTCATGCATAAAACGGCAAAAACTATAAAAAAAAGATTTTTTCTCATATTACAAAATGTGACGTATATCGTAAAACTTTGCAAAAATAGTTCTATTTTTTGATATTGGCAAATATTTCAATAATTAAAAATCATAAAGCCTCTTTTGCATAATCTGTACAGACTCAGCAAAAGAGGCTCCATATTCATGCTTCAAGCATTAAAACTTGAAATAGTTTTTCGCGTTATAGTAGCTTATATCCTCAACCATGCGATACAGGCTTTCCTTGTCGTCAGGAAGGAGTCCTTTCTCTACGTCATTGCCAAGCAGGTTACAGAGCAAACGGCGGAAATACTCATGACGAGGATAAGACAGGAATGAACGGCTGTCGGTAAGCATTCCGACAAAGCGGCTCAACAAGCCGAGTACAGACAATGCATTCATCTGTCTTGTCATGCCGTCAAGCTGATCATTAAACCACCAGCCGCTACCAAACTGAATCTTGCCCGGGCAAGAACCATCCTGGAAGTTTCCTAACATTGTAGCTATAACTTCATTTGCACACGGATTCAGTGTATACAATATAGTACGTGTAAGCTTACCTTCAGCGTTAAGGTGATCAAGGAAATGGCTCATTGCCTTTGCTGTATTGAATTCACCGATAGAATCAAAACCAGTATCAGGTCCGAGTTTCTTGAACATCAGGCTGTTGTTATCACGGATTGCGCCATAATGGAACTGCTGTGTCCAGTCGCTTGCATGATCCATCTCAGCAAAGATTGTAAGCATGCAATGCTTGAACTGACGAATTTCCTGCTGTGAAAGCTCCTGACCGCGCATAGCTTTTTCAAATATGATTTCTATCTGGCTGTCAGTGTAAGGCTCATCATAGAACTCTTCAATTCCGTGGTCAGAAAGACGGCAACCATTCTCGTGGAAGAAATCATGACGCTTCTGCAATGCGTCAATCATATCCTGGAATTTAGCAATTGAAACGCCTGCAACTTCGCCCAGCTTATTTACATACTCAGCAAAATTCTTTGTATTGTCAACAGCCATAGCCTTGTCAGGTCTCCAGGCCGGAATCATTTTGATTTCAAATCCGCTCTCACGTGTCTGCTTATGATATCTCAGATCATCAATAGGGTCGTCTGTTGTACAAACACATTCAACGTTGTAACGACGCATAAAGCCTCTTGCTGTATATTCAGGCTGCTGAAGTTTTTCGTTACATTCATCATATATTTCACGGGCTGTCTTCGGGCTCAAGAGTTTATCTATGCCAAAAGCAGTCTTCAGCTCAAGGTGTGTCCAATGATAAAGCGGGTTTCTGAATGTATAAGGAACAGTCTCAGCCCATTTTTCAAATTTTTCCCAATCGCTAGTTTCTGTTCCTGTGCAATACTTCTCGTCAACGCCGTTAGTACGCATAGCACGCCATTTATAATGATCACCGCCCAACCACAGCTCTGTTATGCTCTTGAATTTGTGGTCGTTAGCGACCATTTCAGGAATCAAATGGCAATGATAGTCAATAATCGGCATTTTTGCCGCATGATTATGAAATAGATCCTGTGCAGTAGATGTTTCTAGCAGGAAGTTTTCATCCATAAATTTTTTCATGTTTGTTTTTTATTAAAAGCGTTAATTATAATTTTTAAATTTAACTATTTTATTTATGCAAATATACATCTTTTTTTTTGATTTCAGATTATTTTAAATTATATTTGCACAAAATAAAATACATAAACGATGTCCGTATAAGAATAATTTAATATCAGCCATGTCAAAAATAACAAGATCAAACCGAGTTTTGCTTATATACACAGGTGGAACTATCGGTATGGGAAAGAACCCGGATACAGGAGTGTTAGAACCCTTAGACTTCAACCACCTTGTGAGTTGTCTGCCTGAGTTTTCAATGTTGAGAACAGGTATCGAAACTTATCAGTTTACGCAGCCTATAGATTCAAGCGATATGTCGCCTAGATTCTGGTCGCAGCTGGTGAGAATCATTGCTGAGCGATATGACCAATATGACGGATTTGTTATTTTGCACGGAACAGACACAATGGCCTATACCGCGTCTGCACTTTCTTTCATGCTCGAAAACCTGACAAAACCCGTTGTGCTTACAGGCAGCCAATTACCTATTAACCAATTGCGGACAGACGGCAAAGAAAACCTGATAACAAGTATTGAGATTGCGTCTGCGTCTCATCCTGACGGCACAGCCATGGTACCAGAGGTTTGCATCTACTTCAGCGGCAAATTGCTTCGCGGAAACAGATCGACAAAGACCAATGCTGACGGCTTTAACGCCTTCGAGTCGTTCAACTTCCCGCATCTTGCAGAAGCCGGAGTGAACATTATATATCATGAAGAATATATACTGAAGCCTGATTACAGCAAGCCCATGGTGCCGCATACAGCAATCGACCCGAATGTCGTGGTATTCTCGCTGTTCCCAGGATTACAGGAAAAGATTATATACCATGTTCTCGAAGCACCTGAACTGAGGTCTATTGTAATGAGAAGCTTCGGAAGCGGCAATGCGCCAAAAGCTCCATGGCTAACCAGAATTCTGAAAGAGGCCAGCCTAAGAGGAGTGACTATCGTAAACATAAGCCAATGTCTTGCGGGAAGCGTGGAAATGACCAGATACGACACCGGCTACAGACTCAAGAGCACCGGAGTGATAAGCGGATATGACAGCACCGTTGAATGTGCCGTTACGAAACTCATGTGCCTACAGGCAAGATTTACAGACAATAAAATTGTGAAAAGCTACATGAACAAATCAATATGTGGCGAAATAACAATTTAAAATAATAAAAAAGCATAACAAAATTGTTTGTTTCAATATTATTGAATATCTTTGCCTACATAAATGTCTTAAATGAAAATGTACCACATATATAATCATTGGCATTAAAATCATAAATTGAAAATTAATACTTTATATCTGATTTAACAGACAATTAAAAACAAAAAGATTATGAAAGAATTAAAAGGAACAAAGACAGAAAAGAATCTTCAGGAAGCATTTGCAGGTGAATCAATGGCACGCAACAAGTATACATATTTTGCATCTAAAGCAAAGAAAGACGGATATGTACAAATTGCCGCCATATTCGAGGAGACTGCAAAAAACGAGCAGGAGCACGCAAAATTATGGTATAAATATCTGAACGGAAACAAAATCAACGGAACAGAAGCTAACCTTGCTGATGCTGCTGCCGGTGAGAACTTCGAATGGACAGATATGTATGCCCGTATGGCAAAAGAAGCTCGTGAAGAAGGATTTGACGAGATTGCTGCTAAATTCGAAGGCGTAGCAGAAATTGAGAAACATCACGAAGAGCGCTACCGCAAGCTTCTGAAAAACATTCAGGACAAGATGGTATTCTCTAAGGACGGAGACTGCATCTGGCAATGCTCTAACTGTGGACACATTGTAATTGGAAAAGAGGCTCCTAGCATCTGCCCGGTTTGCAACCACGCTCAGGCTTACTTCCAGATTGAAGCAAGAAACTATTAATAAACAAAAACAATACGACAAAAAGGGGATGTGTCTTCGGCACATCCCCTTTTTATATTTATATAAACAAAGCTCACGTAAATATAACGACAGACTGCTTCAGACAAGTAGTAAAACTAGAAATGTCATCAATAAGCGTTCTGTTTCAACCCTGTTTCAGAATAAAGACATTTAAAGGCAACCTTGCAGAATCTAAATGCCCTACTTGTGGTTAATCTACAAAGTCTCTGCATGAGTAACAAAAAGTCATTAATCTACGTGTCGTAACTCAGCCACTTTTGATCCAAAAGTGGCTGAGTTACAACACGAAAACAATAGGTTAATGATTTAAAACCTGTAAGCAGTATTTCACTTAAAGTTTACTCAAAATCAAGCACATATTCAAGCCATCTATAAGACATA
>ENA-OPAK01000643-OPAK01000643.1-human-gut-metagenome-genome-assembly--contig:-NODE-643-length-12256-cov-2.887632_pt1 | contig 12256 bp, 6 predicted proteins | sample MGYA00241055_ERZ501426 | MGnify/ENA primary metagenome ERZ501426 (study PRJEB25962, sample SAMEA2042626) | human gut metagenome | biome: human gut; feature: human-associated habitat; material: faeces... | reverse complement strand
ATTTTATATCATAGTCCAGATAAAAGAAATTATACAATACATTTTAAAAATGTATCTGATATTACGCTAATTGGCTTATTAAAAAGAGTTTTATATAAAAGCACTTATTGTGTTCAATGTGAGGCTTGTGAAGTTGAATGCCCGTCTGGTGCATTAAGTGTATACCCTAAGGTCTCTATAGACAGCACAAAATGTGTAAATTGTTTTAAGTGTTTAAATTTTCATAACAAAGGCTGTATAGTAGCCGATTCTTTAAGTATGACACAGAATGGTAATGAAAAATTAAATGGTATCAGTGTATATGGTACCTTTGGATTGCGTGATGAGTGGCTTAATGAATTTTTTATTAGCTATAAAGATTTTTGGTCAAACAATTCCCTCGGTAAAAAGCAAGTTCCTTCATTTAAGAATTGGTTGAAAGATTCTGAAATTATTGACACAAAAGGGACAATAACACCATTAGGAGAAAAATTGTCTCAGTTATATCAAGATATGCCAGATGTTGTATGGGAAATTATTTGGATTAACCTATCTTATAATTCACCATTAATTAAATGGTTTGTCAATAATATAAATATAGGAACTGTATTCTCAAAAAAAATACTCCAAAGCATTTATGAAGAACAGTATAGTGAAGGTTATACAACTTTTAAATATTCATTAGACGCTTTATACAACACTTTTGTATCATCTCCTATAGGAAAAATTTTTCAGCAAAAAGAAGAACTTACTAAATTTGAAGACATTAGAAATCCTCATAATAATATAAGTGATATAGCAGTTGCTTATTCCTTATATAAGTATGGTGAACGACATTACTTAAAATCATTTCGAATAGATGATTTATATAACAGTAATGATGGAACGGGAATATTTATTGAATTTGGTCTTGATAAGAATATTTTGGATAAGGCTTTGAGGACTTTAGATTCTTCCACTCCTAGAGTTTTAGTAGCTGAATTAAATATGGGACTTGACAACATAACTCTGCTGGATAATTTAAATTCAACTCAAATAATTTCATTATTAACAGATTAAGAATGGCATCACTTCTTAAAATTGGATATTATTCTACAATGATTAATCAAATGAGGCAAGGTCCAAGTTGCAATGGGAAACGAAATAAGGCAAAACCATTGCTATTATGGACCATTATATCACTTGTAGAAAAAAATATTATTAAAAAGAATATAATTACATTAGAGTTTCTTGAAGACCTATATTATAAAATCCTTAATGATTTTAATGTTCCAAGAACTGTGATTATTTATCCATTCTTTTATCTTAAAAATGATGGCTTTTGGCATCTTAAATGGAAATATGATAAAGAAGCGATTATACAAACACCTACTTTTAAATTCATCAATGATAATATAGATTATGCATATTTTGATGAAGACTTATGGATTTTGCTTCAAGAAAATGATGCTCGCGAGAAAATAAAAGAAGTATTAATTAATATAATAACAAGCGATTAATGCTATGGCAATGAAATATTCTGATTTTATCACAATACGGGAATCAAAACCGGCATATAATATTAGTAACGAAGAAAAAGGGGAATGGGAAACATTTATCCCCAATGCACAATTCAATGAAATATTACGTAGAGTTATAAGTGCTGTACGTAATAACGATCAAGATGCACATAAATCATTTTGGATAGACGGAACATATGGTACAGGTAAAAGCCATGCAGCCGCTGTCATTAAGCATTTATTATGTGACAATGTAGAAGATATTCGTGAATATGTAGATGTAGAATACGCAGCTCATCGCTTTGATTTACTACGTCAATCTATATACGATTTACGACAAACAAAGCGATTATTCCCTGTTAATTTATACGGTCCAGAAGGTATTTCGCGAAAAGAAGATTTCTCTCATAGATTGCAAAGTGCCATAAAAAAAGCATTAAAGGCCGCAGGAATAACAAGCTTTTATGTAAAAACTGATTTTGACGATTATGCAAACCATGTAGAAAGTGAGCCTGCATTTTGGGAAGATATTATCGCACAAAGTCCTAAATTAGAAGCATATACCCCAGATGTTAAAACACTCGCCTCTAAATTACGTTCAGCAGATACTTCAATTCTTACCCAAGTAAAAGAAGCATTGGCTGAGCGTCGTATGGATATTAGATTAGACAGTGCGAATATTTGTGATTGGTTTTTTGAAGTACAAGATAAACTAGCTGAAAATACAGATTTTAGCGGATTACTTATCATTTGGGATGAGTTTACGGATTTAATGAAATCAGATATTGGTCCAAGTTTGCTTGTTGAATTGCAGAATATCACAGAACGAGCAATGGAAACCTGTAATAATAGCTACTTCTTCTTTATATCACACCCTTCAGCTTTAAATAAACTTGATGCTCAGGAACGAACTAAAACAACAGGGCGCTATCATTATATGAAGTATAATATGGAGACCGTTTCGGCCTTCAAAATTATGTCAAGAAAGTTCAGAATAATAAATACAGAAGGATATAATACGCTTATAGCAGACTTTTTCAATAGTCATGAAGGCATGTTATCACGTTATGCTAAAGATAGCAATAATGTTGAAGATACAATAAAAGATTTGTGTAGCTTATTCCCAATCCATCCAGCGACAGCCAATTTAGCTACATACTATGCACGAGTTGTAGGATCGTCATCTCGAAGCGTATTTGAATTTATTGGTGCTAACCAAGCTGTCAGAGATTTTTTAGATAGCGAAGAGAAATTTGCTGAGCATGATACTATAACTGCAGACTATCTTTGGGATTATGTTCTTGAAGTTTTTAATGATGATCATCTTCGCTATGGCGCAGTGACGGAACGTTTTAATTCTTATAAATTACAAGTGCAGAATCAGGGGATTGATACATTTGCTGTTTTTAAAGGAATATTATTACTTAATGCTCTTAATAATGTTGCAGGAAATGAGACTGTTACGCCAAGTGAAGAAAATGTTAAAAGTTTATTTGAGGGAACAAATATTGAGTACAAAATAGACCAAATATTAGATTGGTTTAATGACAATAGTATTATTCAACGAGCTCCTGGTGGATTATTTTCAATCCAATTCTCGGCTTTACCTCCGAAAGAAATTGAGGAGATAAAGTTAGAAATGAAAGCTCAGTTTAAATATACATCTCAAATAGTTACTTATGGACAAGAAGTTAAAAAGGCATTTGACGTGCTTACATCTAATGTTAGTCGTCCTCTAAGTATTAAATTCTATTCATTAGCAGTTAATGAGGCTGCCTTACTTCATCAAATCGAGATAGAGCAAGAAAATTCTAGAAATTATGAACTTTTTCTTGCCATAATGCTTGGCCGAAATGATAATGAAATGAATGAATTGAAAAGCATTGCATCTCGGGCTACAAATGATGAGCGTTTTACAAATGTTGTATTTATGGTATTTGATTCTACTTTTGGAGACAATAATTATGAACGCTTTATAGAATATATGGCCAATGCACAATGTGCAGCTAGACATAACTTGGCAGATCAGCGAGCGGCACATGACAAAAATGCTCAAGCCATGATTGCCGATTGGATGAAAGAGGTTAGACGTGGAAATTTTACAGTATATGTTAAAGGAGAAGTCGAAATGTTTTCTACAATGAAACTTGCTACAACTTTGAATGGAAGAATCTCCCCTTTAGTATTCAATTGTGGTGCTGAAGCTTTAGATTTATTACGAACTCGTGCTCCTAAAACATTCTGGAAAAATCAGCAAGCTAAAGAAACAGCTAAAAACATATTAATGTTCAATACACTTGATGAGATTTTAACTAAAGCTACAGGGCCTGCAATGCCTTTGAAGTTCTTGTTTCAAGATGCTGTGGATGATAATTTGAATTGGAAAGATGATGTGGATAAGCATCATCCATTATATTTGGTGTGTGATTTTGTAAGCAAGAAGATAAAGAAAGCTGATAAAACAAAAGAGTTTAATTTAGCTGAAAAATTTATAGAATTAACACGCCCGCCATATGGCTTATTCCCATCATATGCAGGAATAGCCATGCTTGCATTTGCAATGCGTCCATGGACTAACAAGATATACTCTACAGATGGAAAACCGCGTTTACCACAGCATCTTGTTGATGATGTAATTGAGACTTTTAAGTCTTGGGAGAATGGAAAATCTAGCAATAAAGTGACCTTTACGTTTGAAACCAAAGAAGCAGGTCAATTAAGTGAACATTTAATAAAGATATTTAAGCTTAGATCATTAAAAACATATTCTGATATTAGTAGTCTAAAAGATGCTCGATGGGCTATATCTCATGAATATACAGCAGAAAAGGGATATCCTCTATGGTCGTTAAAATATATTCCTGGGATAATTGATGAATTGCAATCGTTAATTGATAATATCGTAAAAATTTCACTTGACGCTAATATTAATAAAAATCCGGCTTTAATGAATGAAACTTTAGAGTTACTTAGCCGTTATGAATTTGAGTTGCCAATGCTACTTAACCGTAACGATGTGTTTAAAGAAGGATATTACAATTTCTTAAAATCAGATAAAGATGTAGCACTTGATGATAAGCATATTGAGGAAGCTGCAATGTATATCAAACATCACTTACAAGGTGAAGTTGGTCTTTGGTCAGAGAATGAGGTTAATATGCAACTATTACGTTGGAAAGCCTCACTTACTCCCAAACCGATATTAACTCCGCAGCCAACCCCACATAATCCATATCCCTCAACAGTATCTTCACCAACAGCGGGTTATAATAATACTCAAGACTCTTTGTCTTTAAAAATGGGAGAAGCGATGGAGCATATAAAGCAAATTGACACTCTAACTCAAGCTCAACAAATTTTGGAAGAACTTTGTAAACTTGGGTATGATGATATTCTTAATATCATATTGAAGAATTAATGTATGAATAAAGATTTCGACAATATCAATAATCTAATAGAAGAAGTCAAACAAGATAAAGTTGCCCAAGGGGCTAATTCTTCTATGTTGAACCGCTATCCTGTTCGTTTTGTTCTATTCGACAATTTTTCTGATTCAAAGAGTTTTGTTAGTGAACTGATTGAACTTGGTGTAACAAAAATGCAAAAGATTATAGACTGGATGGACAAAAATAATCCAGATCAGATGTTGACGTATACCAATCTTACAGAAAGGATTAAAAACTATATTGAAACCAACAATGATTCTGATAGCATTATTGTTCCATTTTCTGAGCTTGCCAGATTCTATGATAATCATTCAGCTAAAGAATTTGACGCATTAGTGGCAACTATTAAGGGAATACAGACTTCAATTGATGGATTTCAACACCACCAACGTATCTATATTCCTATGATAGGTCAATATGGAAAAATGTCGAAATTCTTTACAGATTCTCAATGTATAATGTGGCATCTTTCTTCATCTAAACAAGATGAAGAAGGATATCACATGATTCTTACCCGTAGTACATATAACGTCAAAGGGCTAGAACATTATTTTACTATTATTTCTAGTATTACAGATTGGCTTAAAGTGTGGCGTGACGATGAAGCGAAGTCTAATATTATAAGTACTTCTAAGAGTATCTTTGCCTTTTCGGACAATGCACAACCTGATAATGCACTAACATATACTATTTGCTCAAATGCATATGAATTTCTAACTAAGGGACTTCATTTGGATTTTGGTGATGTAATTTATCATAAAGAAGATGAACCCTATTGGAAAAAATTAGCAGGAGAAATAGAATATAAGAACTTTTCTTTTGAGAAGTTCTTTAATAAATATTTTGATATATATGATCTTACAGATTCTTCTATATTCATGAAAACATGGTTTGAAGATTCTGACCATTTTAAGCATTGGTTACTGATTACGTATTACACTAAAAAATTCTGTAATAAAGGATATTTATGTAAAATACTCAAAACTTGTCATTCTTATAGTAATCAAGAATTGATATCTGCCGCAGCTTTATCAATCTTTGATATGGAATCTTCTGAAGAATTATTAGAAGAACGCTTAATAATCTTACAATATGCTAGAAAGAATAAAATCTTTTTATCCATAGATGAAGACGATAAATTATATAAAAAAATAGAGAACATATCCATAGAACAAGGATATGAAACTGCCATAAAATATATATCAGGATTTTCAATCAAAGAAAAAGAACTATTAATTAAATGGGTTGCAAACAATCATATTTCAATAAACCGATTAGAAGAATTATTCCCTGAGCTTTGTTATTATATGGCTAAAAGTATTGGTATAAGTAATAATCAGCAAAAATGGGTATTAGATTATATAGATGCATATAAACTAGCCAAATTATCTAATCAATATACAGTTGAAGTCCAACAATATATAGAAGAACATAATTCCAACGCTGTGTCATTCTATACATGGTATAACCAATTTCGTACTGTACGAACAGAACTTTCTGGAAGAAAAGATATTGACATATATTATTGGATAGACGGTTTAGGGGTTGATTGGGTTCCATTTATAGTACAACTCATTGAAAAATATAAAAATGAAGATGTATTTGTGAATGAAGTGATTATAGCACGATCTTTATTGCCTACAACAACAGCAAATAATAAAGCAGAACTATCTAAACTTGCAGATAACAATCTTTCAAAAAAAGGAGACCTTGATTCTTTTGCACATAAATGTTCTCCATATCCTAAACGTATAATTGAAGAAATGAAGATTGTAAAGTCTGCGGTGGAAGATATTATAGGTGAACATGCCGGTAAAAAAATAGCCATCGTTTCCGATCATGGTTTGTCCTATCTTTCACAAATTCGTCCAGGTTACAACATTGGTGGAATAAAACCAGATCATTCTGGAAGATGTGCTTATAAAAACTGTTCTTCTCTTACGCTAGATGAAAAATACATCATTTTGGATGATGATAATACAATTTGTGCTCTTCGACATGAATCGCTAGCTGCAAAAGTAACAGAAGGCCAAGGTTGTCATGGAGGTTGTACTCCTGAAGAAGTATTAGTACCGATTATTATTATTTCATCTCAACAGAAAGCTTCTGAATATACAATCAGCTTAATTGACAATGAAGTAACTGGAAATAATCCTATACTTAATTTCCACATTAAAGGAGTAACAAGCTTAGAACTTCCTAAACTAATCTATAACAAAATTGGATATAATCTCAAGGATATTGGCAATAACAAGTTTGTATCAGACAGATTAAATCTTCAGCAAGGAATAGATGAAATAGAGATTCGTATAGGAAGTTTCTCTCAGAAATTTAAAATTAAAATTAATCTTGGTGCCGAAGAGGATGACCTCTTTGACCTTTAAACTATCAAAGTTATGACAGAAGAATTAACATCTAAGATACGCCAAGCCTTTGGCACGCAAACTATTTATAAAGACTCCGCAACCTCTGGAAGTCTATTTGACGGACGTACATTACCTTCATTTGTTAAAGATTTCCTACTCAAGAAATATATTAATTCAGATGGAATAGTTGACAAAGGAGGATTAACTACTTTTTTAGATAAAGTCATTCCAAGACATGTATCAGAAGTAAAAGACAGATTGGGATGTGGTGAAGAACTGACATTACTCACTCGTTTTGAAATATATATAGATCTTGTAAAAGGAGTCCGTCGTTTTGCAATTCCTGACATGGGCATTAAACTAAAAGAAGGAATAATTCCTGATTATGTATATAATAAGCACCAAGGTGAACTTGTTGATGGTGAGAAATGGGGTGTAATAAAAATTTGTGTTATGCCTGATGACGATGGAAAAAAGAACCATGTAGAAATGCTTGAATTTAAACCATTCAAGCCATATAAATCAATCGACATGAGCTATTATAGAGATGCTCGTAAACAATTCTCTACAACTGAATGGGTTGATGTTCTTTTATCTGCTATGGAATATAATGCAGATGGTTTCTCAACCTTAAAAGAAAAGATAGAATTTATTACAAGATTGCTCATTTTTGTTGAACCACGACTTAATGTCATTGAACTTGCTCCTAAAGGAACAGGTAAATCATATGTATTTGGCAATTTGTCCAAATATGGTTGGTTAGTTAGTGGCGGAAAGGTATCTCGCGCCAAATTGTTTTACGATAAACAAAAACAACAAACCGGTATTATAAAAAACCATGATTTTACAGCTTTTGATGAAATTCAAACAATCGTATTCCAAGACCGGTCTGAAATACAAGCCGCATTGAAGGCTTATCTAGAACAAGGTAAAACAACAATAGATAACTTCGAATTTATTGCTGATAGTGGACTGATGCTAATGGGCAATATAGATCTTGATGAGAATCGCCGTCCAATATCTAGAAAATATTTTGATAAATTACCAGAAAGTTTTAGAGAATCAGCTTTGCTTGACCGTTTCCATTGTTTTATTGAGGGCTGGTATCTACCTAGAATAACAAAAGAAATGATATTCCAAGGCTGGACCATAAATGTAGAGTATTTTTCTGAAGTCCTCCATACGTTACGTACTCAAACTATATATGGCCAACTGTTTGACGAACTCGTAGGTTATGAGAAACAGGCTGATAATCGTGATTTCAATGCCGTTAAGCGCATTACTGTAGCTACAATGAAATTATTATTCCCTCATTGGACAACGATAGAAGATGTTAATCGAGAAGAATTTGAGATTTACTGCCTAAATCCAGCCATTCATCGTAGAGGTATTATTAAAGAACAATGTCATAATATCGACCCTGAATTTAAAATTCAAATGCCTGAATTTTGGGTCAAGAATTTATAAATTATATACATGAGACATGATATGGAAGAAAATGTTTAGATAGTGTTTCACTGAGTGTGTCTAAGGCAAACTTGCCTCAGACACACTCAGTGAAACACTACCTTATTTAATGACGTCAATGATTATATATACTGGTTTAAGCTCTTTTTGATTAAAAATAAGCTATAATTTGCCAAATCTCTAAAATTTAATGTGATTTGGCTGATTATATTGATTATTTGTGCTATATTTGTAGGAACAAAATTCAAGAGTTATGGTAATCGGACGAAAGGAAGAGCAGGAAATGCTGCTTTCGGCAGCACAATCGGAATATTCAGAACTGGTGGCAGTCTATGGACGCAGGCGTGTAGGCAAGACATACCTCATCCGTGAAACTTTTGGCTATAAGTTTACATTCCAGCATACAGGTCTGGCCAATGCCAGGACTAAAGACCAGCTGTTCAGTTTTGCCATTTCGCTTCGTGATGCCGGTTACGACGATTGCCCCACACCACAATCGTGGCTGGAGGCATTCAGCCTGTTGTCTCACTTTTTGAAGAACTCGACAGACGAGAAGAAAATTGTCTTCCTTGACGAGCTTCCGTGGATGGACACTCCCCGCTCAAATTTCATTTCGGCATTTGAGCACTTCTGGAACGGCTGGGCATCAGCACGCAAGGATATTGTTCTGATTATATGTGGATCTGCCACATCGTGGATTATCAATAAGGTGATTAACGACCATGGAGGACTTCATAATCGTGTTACGCAGCGCATAGCCCTTCAGCCGTTTACCTTGAAGGAGTGTGAGATGTTTGCCAAAAGCAAGGGGCTTGAGATGAGCCGATACCAAATTGCCGAGTGCTATATGGTATTTGGAGGTATACCGTTTTATTGGAACTTGCTTGAAAAAGGACTTAGTCTTGCCCAGAATATTGATAAGATTTTCTTTGCCAGGAACGGCAAATTGACAAATGAGTTTAATCTGCTCTATGCTTCGTTGTTTAAGTCGCCTGAACAATATATAGATGTCGTAACTGTTCTTGGCAGGAAAAAGGCCGGTATGACTCGCGAAGAGATTATAACTGCAACCGGCAAGCCGAGCAACGGGGCATTGAGCAAGGTGCTTGATGAATTGGAGTACTGCGGATTTATACGGAAATACTGTGGCTATGGCAAAAAGACAAAGGAGGCAATTTATCAGTTGATTGACAACTATACGCTGTTTTATTTCAAGTTTATTCAGCAAAACAAGAATAATGACGAGCAATTCTGGTCGGCATCAATTGACTCTGCAACGCATCGTGCGTGGAGTGGCCTGGCTTTTGAGCGCCTGTGTATGGCCCACACGCAGCAAATCAAGGCCGCATTGGGCATTTCTGGTGTGTTGAGCAATATCTATTCATGGCGAAAAGAGGCGGATGAGAATGGTGATGGAGCACAGATTGATCTGTTGATAGACCGCAACGATCAGGTGGTAAATATCTGCGAAATGAAATACTCTTTGTCTGAGTTTACTATCGATGCTGACTACGAACGCAATCTGCGCAACAAAAAGAGTGCGTTCATAGAGGCCACAAATACCCGCAAGGCTGTGCATCTTACAATGGTAACGACCTACGGAATCCGTCAGAACTCTCATTCCGGTGTTGTGCAAAGCGAGATAACATTAGAGGATTTGTTTGCGTAGGAAAAAGGCGAGTATGTAATGAATTGACAGAAGTGTTTTCGTCTTGCCTTTTATAGCAGCATGCCGAGTGGTTATTTCCATTTTGGAAACAGCCACTTTTTCTTTCCGCAGCTCCCCTTTCTCGAAAATATTCTCTATGTGTTTGCTGATAGCCGGAATCACAATTCCGAAAAAGTTGTGGCTTTGCTTTTTGTGTACACCGAATATTTTCGTCTTTTGTACCGCCTTTTTCTGCACTAAAAACGCGGTAAAAAGTCAGGACAAAATTTTTTTGTAATCTGGAGAAGAAGGCTTTAACGGATGTTAAAGAAATGATACTCAAAGTGCCCTTATTTTAACTTATGTTTGCTTTTGTGCGGCTATAAGCGATGTGAGGATGATGTTTTTGGGCATGAAAGGGCTTATTTTGCGTTGCAATAGCACTGCTTTTTAGGCGTAAACCTATGGGTTTTGCACCGAAAGTGGCTGAGTAATATATTTTAACACTGCGGCTTTTGCTTTCAAAATGGCTTAAATGTCTGTATGTCAATGCTTTAGTGTGAGTGCTCGTTTTTTGACGTTTTTCAGGCAAAATCGTGGAGACGTGAGGAGCATGGGCATTCTGAAGGCGTCAAACGGTATGGGTTTTGTCTGAAATGTTTACAAAATGCGGCGGCGCCACGATGTGTAGTGTGCCGTACGACCTTCATAATGTCATTACACAGATACTGTCAGAATAAGCATCGTCAGTTGGCTTAGTCAGCTTATACAGCTGATTACTTTTGGCCTTAATAATGGGAAAATGTGAAATTTATAGGCCTTTTGGATGCGGAAAGTGTGAAATTTATGGCTGGATATTGTATGGAAAATGTGAAAATAATGGGGTAATATGGCACGGAAAGTGTGAAAAATATGGGTTTTTATGATGCGGAAAATGTGAAATTTACTATATTTGCAGATGTATCAAGACGTTTGGAAATATGGAGAAGTTGCTGAAAAGAAAGATTGACAAATATCTGACTGACTGGAAGAACAGGCCTGACAGGAAGCCTCTTATCATCAAGGGCGCCAGGCAGATAGGCAAGACGCGCTCAGTAGAGTGGTTTGCCGGTCAGAATTATGCAAGCGTGATAGAGATAAACTTTATCGAGCAGAAAAAATACCGTGAGATATTCAACGACGGATTTGAGGTGGACGCAATACTGAAGAATATATCACTGCTGAATCCTGAATTGAAGTTTATCCCCGGCAATACCATATTTTTCTTCGACGAGCTTCAGGCGTGCCCCAACTGTGCCACGTCGCTGAAGTTTTTTAAGCTCGACGGCCGTTTCGACGTAATCTGCTCAGGCTCGCTCATGGGGATAAGCTATAATGAGATAGAATCTAACAGCGTGGGATATAAGGAGGACTACGAGATGCACTCGATGGACTTTGAGGAATTTTTGTGGGCAAAGGGCTATAACGACGAGTTCACGGCCGACCTGCTAAGTCACATGCTCGACGTAAGGCCGCTGTCTGAGCTGCAGATGGACACACTGATGAGCCTGTTCCGCGACTATGTCATAATCGGAGGCATGCCCGAAGTGGTCAGCACGTATGTTAGGAACAAGAATTTCAGCGGCACGCTCGACATTCAGCGCCAGCTGCTGAAAGACTATGAGGAGGACATAACAAAATATGTTGAGGGCCTGGACAAGGCAAAGGTGAAGGCGGTGTATAACCATATCTCGACCTTCCTGGCAAAGGAGAACAAGCGGTTTCAGATAACCAAGATAGCCAGAAACGCGCGCAACAGAGACTATATGGGATGCGTTGAATGGCTCGCCGATGCCGGAGTGGTGAACGTGT
>ENA-OPAK01000640-OPAK01000640.1-human-gut-metagenome-genome-assembly--contig:-NODE-640-length-12278-cov-2.936268_pt1 | contig 12278 bp, 10 predicted proteins | sample MGYA00241055_ERZ501426 | MGnify/ENA primary metagenome ERZ501426 (study PRJEB25962, sample SAMEA2042626) | human gut metagenome | biome: human gut; feature: human-associated habitat; material: faeces... | reverse complement strand
ACCCGCCGAAAAACTGAAATATTTCTCTCAAAAGCGATGTTTATATGCTAAATTGTTATAATTTTGCAGCCAAATCTTTTCTATTCGACAGGATAAGAAGAGAAATTCAATATTCACAATTTAACAAAAGAAAAAGATGAAAGTAGCTATTGTTGGCGTAAGCGGAGCCGTAGGACAGGAATTCCTGCGCGTGCTCGATGAGAGAAACTTCCCGATGGACGAGTTAGTTTTGTTCGGTTCTAAACGTAGTGCCGGAACAACTTATACTTTCCGCGGTAAACAGATCGAGGTCAAACTCTTACAACACAACGATGACTTTAAAGGAGTAGACATTGCTTTCACTTCTGCCGGTGCAGGAACATCCAAGGAGTTCGAGAAAACAATCACCAAGTATGGTGCTGTGATGATCGACAACTCCAGCGCTTTCCGTATGGACGCCGATGTGCCTTTGGTAGTACCCGAAGTGAATCCGGAAGATGCTTTGAATCGTCCCCGTAACGTGATAGCTAATCCCAACTGTACAACTATTCAGATGGTAGTTGCACTGAAAGCCATCGAAAATCTTTCACACATAAAACGTGTGCATGTGGCTACTTATCAAGCTGCCAGCGGTGCAGGTGCAGCAGCTATGGATGAATTGTATGAACAATATCGTCAGGTATTGGCTAATGAACCCGTGACTGTAGAGAAATTCGCTTATCAGTTGGCATTCAACTTGATTCCCCAGATTGATGTATTTACCGACAATGGATATACCAAAGAAGAAATGAAGATGTTCAACGAAACACGCAAAATTATGCACTCCGACATTCAGGTTAGCGCCATGTGTGTACGTGTTCCCGCCCTCCGTTCTCACTCGGAAAGTATCTGGGTAGAAACTGAACGCCCCATTTCTCCTGAAGAAGCCCGTGAAGCCTTTGCCAAAGGTGAAGGCCTGGTATTGATGGATAATCCCGAAAAGAAAGAATATCCGATGCCTTTGTTCCTGGCAGGTAAAGATCCGGTTTACGTGGGCCGCATCCGCAAAGATCTGGCAAACGAAAACGGACTGACTTTCTGGATCGTAGGCGATCAGATTAAGAAAGGTGCGGCATTGAACGCTGTTCAGATTGCCGAATACTTGATCAAAGTAGGAAACGTGAAATAATTTATTAAATAATTTGTCATAATCTTTATCTTTGCGTCAATCATTGGTTTAATGAATTGACCAAGATAAAGATTATATCGTTTATTACAGTTATTCGTCCGTCAAACTATCCCCACAACATTATGCTGAAAGAAAAAACACCTCGGATACCCAAAGGACGAAGTTTTTTTATTCTGTCCCCGATAAAATAAAACAATCTCCTTGTTCCCGTCAAGACTTCTTTTTGATATAATAAGCCTTATAAGCCTTTTATCCCCCGACCTTTAAACCATTCCTTACAGATAATGGAACGTAGCAAGCGGGCATATAAAGCACTTAACCATATGAAGAAAAACAGTTAGTCATACCCCAAAAAACATTTCAGCAAACAAAAAAATGGTTTGTCCCACAAATAAGAAAACAAGATCGTCAAATAAAACCCGATTCATTCAACTGCCATAGCTCAAATCATCCATAAAAAAAGAGTATCACAATAACTGCAATACTCCTTTTAATCTTTTATGATAGCTGTTTATTCAGCAACTAATACATCATCAACACTTCTTTCCGTACCTTTCAACGGGGATATGCCAACCAAATTTACATTAAATATCAATGTGGAATATCCGGGAATATCACTATATCCATCCTTTCCATATCCCAATTGATAAGGAATATAAAGTTCCCATTGATCTCCTACTTTCATACCTCCATATCCTTTCATCAAGGCAGTGCTCCATCCGGCAATCACCCCACCTGCAACAAATGTCTTTGGAGTAGCTGTTTCCGGATCAAGTTCTCCTTGATAACTTTGGTCAAAGACTGTTCCATTAATAAACTGACCACGATAATTCACCGCTACCGTATCCGTGGCAATCGGACTTGTAGTACCATCACCAATCTTAACAATCTTGCAGTAAACATTATCATTCACCTTTCCTGTCTCATTCAATCCCAAAGGAGGAAGTTTATACGATCTGATAATTTTCCATTGTCCTACCTCATTGCCTTGATTAGCTTCCGCCACTGTAGCGATGGAGTCAATATATCTCTGATTACGTTCCTCCCAGTTTGCATACGGGTCTTCTGTTCCATCTGATTCACTACATGAAACAATGGACAGGGAAGTAACAAACAGCAGACCAATCAGCCAAAGAATACTTTTATTCATAATACATTTATTATTGCAAAGTCTTCAGCAGACTTGTTATACTTACTTTATCGGCAATGATATTGTTCAGTTCCGAAATAGCCACACGCTCCTGCTGCATGGTATCACGATTACGCAATGTTACGCAATTGTCCTCCAAAGTCTGGTGGTCTACAGTGATACAATATGGAGTACCGATGGCATCCTGACGACGGTAACGCTTGCCGATGCTGTCTTTCTCATCATACTGGCAGTGGAAATGGAACTTCAAGTCATTCATAATCTCACGCGCCTTCTCGGGCAGGCCGTCTTTCTTCACCAACGGCATCACGGCCAGTTTCACCGGAGCCAGAGCAGCAGGCAATTTCAATACCACACGAGTTTCACCATTCTCCAATGTCTCTTCTGTATAAGCAGCACTCATAATGCTAAGGAACATACGGTCCACACCGATAGATGTTTCAATAACATACGGAGTATAGCTTTCGTTCAATTCCGGATCGAAATACTTGATGCTCTTGCCACTGAACTTCTCGTGCTGACTCAAGTCAAAGTTCGTACGGCTATGAATACCTTCCACTTCCTTGAATCCAAACGGCATCAGGAATTCAATGTCTGTAGCTGCATTGGCATAATGTGCCAGTTTATCGTGATCATGGAAACGGTAATGATCATCACCGAAACCTAATGCCTTATGCCATTTCAAACGAGTTTCTTTCCATTTGGGGAACCACTCCAGCTCAGTACCCGGTTTTACGAAGAACTGCATCTCCATCTGTTCAAACTCACGCATACGGAAAATGAACTGACGGGCAACAATCTCGTTACGGAATGCCTTACCAATCTGTGCAATACCAAAAGGTATCTTCATACGGCCGGTCTTCTGTACATTCAGGTAGTTCACAAAGATACCCTGAGCTGTTTCAGGACGCAGGTAAATCTTCATGGCACCATCCGAAGTAGAACCCATCTCTGTAGAGAACATCAGGTTGAACTGACGAACTTCCGTCCAATTCTTCGTTCCGGAGATAGGACATACAATTTCTTCATCAACGATGATCTGGCGAAGCTCATCCAGATTATTGTCGTTCAGCGCTTTTGCAAAACGAGTATGAAGCGCATCGCGTTTTGTCTGATGTTCCAGCACACGTCCGTTGGTAGAACGGAATTGAGCCTCATCAAAGGTTTCACCGAATCTCTTGGCCGCTTTTGCTACTTCCTTATTGATTTTATCGTCATATTTAGCCAACTGATCTTCAATCAGTACGTCAGCACGATAACGTTTTTTAGAATCTTTATTGTCAATCAAGGGGTCATTGAATGCGTCTACGTGTCCGGAAGCCTTCCAGATAGTAGGATGCATAAAGATAGCAGAGTCGATACCGACTACATTTTCGTGCAACAGCGTCATGCTGTCCCACCAGTATTTCTTTATGTTATTTTTCAGTTCTACGCCATACTGTCTGTAATCGTACACTGCACCTAAACCGTCATAAATCTCTGAAGAGGGGAATACAAATCCGTATTCTTTACAGTGCGAAACTAATTTCTTAAATACATCTTCTTGTGCCATAATAATAATTTGCCTATTAATTAATGTGCCAATGTGCCAATTGGAGAATGAAAAAATGAAAGAATTAAAGAATGAAAGGGGGAAAGAAAGGAAGAATTGCTTTCAAGGATATGTAATCAGTTATATATCAACAGGAAAGAAGCGAATTATTTTCTATCGATATCCAGTATAGAAAATGACATGTACAAAAAGGAAGACGACAGCATTGAAATCATCTACAACGACGGAAGCACCAAGGACATTGCCGAAGCTTCGGATATGCTGAATATCTCCCTACTCTCTCGAAAAGTCAAGAAATATTATATATGTTACCTGCGTTCCGAAAACGACGGACATTAAATAATTAGCGAATTGTACGGATATATAAAAAAAAAATGCGTAATTTGCATAATTAATGATGTGTTTACACTAACATGTAACACGCAAGTAACAAAACTGAAACATTTAGAACATAAAGAATTAGACAGTATTATGGAGTTCTCAGCTAAACAAATTGCGGAATACATCCAGGGAATTATTGTTGGCGATGAAAACGCAACTGTGCATACTTTTGCTAAAATAGAGGAAGGCGTGCCGGGAGCGATTTCTTTTCTTTCAAATCCTAAGTATACTCATTACATTTACGATACTCAGTCTACCATTGTGTTGGTAAACAAAGATTTCGTTCCCGAGCAAGAAGTAAAAGCTACCTTAATCAAGGTAGACAACGCCTACGAAAGTCTGGCTAAACTACTAACCCTCTATGAAATGAGCAAACCTAAAAAGACTGGTATAGATCCGCTGGCATACGTTGCCCCCACTGCGAAGTTGGGGAAGGATGTATATATCGCTCCGTTTGCCTGCGTAGGCGATGGTGCTGAGATTGGGGACAACACTTCCCTCCATCCGCACGCTACTGTAGGAAGTCATGCCAAAGTAGGTAATAATTGTACACTTTATCCACATGCCACTATCTATCACGACTGCTTGGTAGGAAACAACTGTACCCTGCATGCAGGCTGCGTAATCGGTGCTGATGGATTCGGATTCGCACCTTCTCCCGAAGGGTACGAAAAAATTCCACAAATAGGCATTGCCATCATAGAAGATAATGTGGAGATTGGTGCTAATACTTGCGTAGATCGTGCCACCATGGGTGCCACCATTGTACATAAAGGGGTGAAACTGGACAACCTGATCCAGATAGCACACAATGTGGAAGTAGGAAGCCACACTGTCATGGCATCACAGGTGGGTATTGCAGGTTCTACCAAAGTAGGTGAATGGTGTATGTTTGGCGGACAAGTAGGACTAGCCGGACATATTAAGATAGGTGACAAGGTAGGTATCGGCGCACAAGCAGGCGTTCCCGGCAACGTGAAATCCAACGAGCAAATTCTAGGCACTCCGGCCATCGACGCCAAGAATTTCATGAAATCATCGGCCGTATACAAAAAACTACCCGAAATGTACGCCACACTGAACGCCATGCAGAAAGAGATAGAAGAATTAAAAAAACAACTAAATAAATAAACCCCATGTTGAAACAGAAGACATTAAAAGGCAGTTTTTCTTTAAATGGAAAAGGCCTTCACACCGGAGTAAACTTGACGGTGACATTCAATCCTGCACCGGACAACCACGGGTATAAAATCCAACGAATTGATCTTGAAGGACAACCAATAATTGATGCCGTAGCAGAAAATGTAGGTGATACCACCCGCGGCACTGTGCTGATGAAAAACGGAATAAAAGTAAGTACAGTAGAACATGCTTTGGCAGCTCTTTATGCAGCTGGTATAGACAACTGCCTGATTCAGGTAAGCGGTCCCGAATTCCCTATTCTGGACGGCAGTGCTAAAGCGTATGTAGAAAATATACAGCGTGTAGGAATCGAAGAACAGAATGCTGTCAAGGATTACTATATTATAAAATCAAAAATCGAATTTAGGGACGAGGAAACCGGATCTTCCATCATTGTTCTTCCGGACGAAAATTTCAGTGTGAATGCACTGATCTCTTATCAGTCTAAAATACTGTCCAATCAGTTCGCCACACTGGAAGACATGGCTAAATTCCCCACCGAGGTAGCTTCCGCGCGTACCTTTGTATTCGTCCGCGAAATAGAACCATTGCTGGGTGCCGGACTGATCAAGGGAGGCGATCTGGACAACGCCATCGTAATTTACGAAAAAGAGATGAGCCAAGAAAATTATGACAAGCTGGCCGATGTCATGGGTGTTCCCCACATGGACGCCACCAAACTGGGCTATATCAATCATATCCCTCTGGTATGGGACAACGAACCGGCACGTCACAAGCTACTGGATATCATCGGTGACTTGGCACTGATAGGCAAGCCCATCAAAGGCCGTATCATCGCCACCCGTCCTGGGCACACCATTAATAACAAGTTTGCCCGCCAAATACGCAAAGAAATCAAACTTCACGAAATACAGGCCCCATCCTATAACTGTAATGAATCCCCCATCATGGACGTAAACCGCATTCGCGAGCTGCTCCCGCACCGTTATCCGTTCCAGTTGGTGGACAAAGTCGTTGCCATCGGCGCGAACCACATTGTCGGTGTGAAAAATGTAACAGCCAACGAACCTTTCTTCCAGGGACATTTTCCGCAGGAACCTGTCATGCCTGGTGTACTTCAAGTAGAGGCCATGGCACAATGCGGCGGTCTGCTTGTTTTGAACTCAGTGGATGAACCCGAAAGGTACTCCACCTACTTCATGAAGATAGACGGAGTGAAGTTCCGTCAGAAAGTAGTGCCGGGAGACACTTTATTGTTCCGTGTTGAATTGTTGGCTCCTATCCGCCGGGGCATCTCCACAATGAAAGGATATGTGTTTGTAGGCGAGAAAGTAGTCTGCGAAGCCGAGTTTATGGCACAAATAGTAAAAAATAAATAACCACTAAAAAAACAACATGATTAGTCCATTAGCATATATACATCCCGAAGCAAAAATTGGTGAGAATGTAGAAATCGGTCCTTTTGTGTTTATCGACAAGAATGTAGTTATCGGTGATAACAACACAATCATGCCTAACGCCAATATACTGTATGGCTCACGCATAGGGAACGGCAACACCATTTTTCCGGGAGCTGTTATAGGCGCTATTCCCCAGGATTTGAAATTCCGCGGTGAAGAAACGACTGCCGAAATAGGTGATAACAACACCATTCGCGAGAATGTAACCATCAATCGTGGTACAGCGGCTAAAGGCAAAACCATAGTGGGCAGTAACAACCTGTTGATGGAAGGGGTACACGTAGCACATGATGCCATCATAGGCAGCGGTTGCATCATAGGCAATGCCACCAAGATGGCAGGTGAAATTATCATTGATGATAACGCCATTATCAGCGGCGCCGTATTGATGCACCAATTCTGCCGGGTAGGCGGTTATGTAATGGTACAGGGCGGTTCACGTTTCAGCAAGGACATTCCTCCTTATATTATAGCGGGGCGCGAACCCATCGCCTACGCAGGAATCAATATCGTAGGACTCCGCCGCCGCGGATTCTCTAATGAACTAATAGAGAATATACACAACACCTATCGCATTATTTATCAAAATGGCATGAACGTTACCGATGCCTTGGAACAAGTACGCAAAGAAATACCTATGAGCAAAGAAATAGAATATATTATTTCTTTCATAGAAAATTCTCAAAGAGGTATCATCAGATAACAAAGTTTTTTATAACTTTACTGCACGAAAAAAAAGTTATATAGTATATACAGTATAAATATATGATTTACAGATTTACACTAATCTCTGATGAAGTCGATGATTTTATAAGAGAAATAAAGATAGACTCGGAAGCAACTTTCTTTGATTTGCACGAAGCAATATTGAAAGCGGCAGGATATAAAGATGACCAGATGACCTCTTTCTTCATTTGTGATGACGACTGGGAGAAAGACCAGGAAATCACACTGGAAGATATGGGAAGCAGTTCGGAAGAAGACAGCTACATCATGAGAGAAACCCGCTTGAGTGATTTGGTGGAAGACGAAAAGCAAAAATTGCTGTATGTATTCGACCCGTTGGCAGAACGAGTGTTTTTCATTGAACTGTCGGAAATCATCACCGGCAAAGACCTTGACAAAGCAGTATGTTCGCGCAAAGCTGGAGAAGCCCCTAAACAAACCGTCGACTTTGACGAAATGATGGCAAAAAGCAATAGCGGAAATCTGGATATAGACGAGAATTTCTACGGCGACCAGGACTTCGATATGGAAGACTTTGATCCCGAAGGATTTGATATGGGCGGTGCCTCCTCACCGGACCCTTATGAGCAAGAAAACTATTAATCTTAACGGGGGCGGACGTTAAACGTCTGCCCCTCTCTTTTTATAAACACCATGCCTGACACCCTTATCGTCCTTATCGGCCCTACCGGTGTAGGAAAGACCGAACTAAGCCTTTCCATTGCCGAACACTTCCGGACTTCCATTGTCTCGGCAGATTCACCCCAATTATATGCAGACCTGAAGATAGGAACTGCCGCCCCTACTCCCAAGCAACTGGCGCGTGTTCCTCATTACTTTGTCGGAACATTACAACTAACAGATTATTACAGCGCCGCACAATACGAAGCAGACGTACTGGCACAACTGGAAATCCTATACCAAAACCATGACACTGTAATACTGACCGGAGGTTCCATGATGTATATAGATGCCATTTGCAAAGGCATAGATGATATCCCCACTGTAGACAATGAAACACGCCAGCTGATGCTACGACGTTACGAACAGGAAGGGCTGGACACTCTGTGCGCCGAACTAAGGCTGCTGGACCCCGAATATTACAAAATAGTGGATTTGAAAAATCCCAAACGAGTAATACATGCATTGGAAATATGCTACATGACCGGAAAAACTTATACTTCTTTCCGTACCCGTACTCACAAGGAACGCCCTTTCCGCATCATCAAAATAGGATTAACCCGCGACCGCGAAGAATTGTATGACCGCATCAACCGCCGCGTGGACATCATGATGCAGGACGGCTTGCTGGAAGAAGCCCGGCAGGTATATCCTTTCCGGCATCTGAACTCGCTCAATACCGTAGGATACAAAGAAATATTCAAGTATCTGGATGGAGAATGGACATTGGAATTCGCTATCGGGAAAATCAAACAAAATTCCCGTATCTACTCTCGTAAACAGATGACCTGGTTCAAACGAGACAAAGACATCGTTTGGTTCCATCCCGACCAGCAAACAGAAATTATGCAATATATTCATTCAGTTAACCACTAATTACAATCATGAAAAAATTACTAACCTTCATCATGGCTTGCGTCATCAGCCTGGGTGTAACCGCCCAAATCTCGAAAGAAGCATTTGAGAAATGGCATCAAAACAAGTATTCCATGTTCATCCACTTCGGTCTTTATTCCGAACTGGGAGGCGTATGGGAAGGCAACCCCGTCACCCGAGGATACAGTGAACAAATCCAGTCGTTTGCGGGAATCTTCAGTGATTGGTATGGAGATACCGCTCTGCGTTTCAATCCCACCCTGTTCGATGCAGACGCTATTGTGTCACTGGCCAAAGAAGCCGGTATGCGCTCCATCATCATTACCACCAAGCATCACGACGGTTTCTGTATGTTCCGTACAGCCACCACCGACTATAATTCATACGATGCCACCCCCGGCAAGCGCGACTTCATAAAAGAGATGGCGGAAGCTTGCAAACGTGGCGGAATCAACTTCGGCATCTATTTCTCACTGATAGACTGGCATTTTCCACAAGCCTATCCCATCTCCAGCCATAACTGTGATTTCATCACCCCACAACACCATGAATTCACCAAAGCACAAGTTACCGAACTGTTGACCAACTACGGTCCCATTTCTGAACTTTGGTTTGACATGGGTTCCAACACTCCTGAACAAAGCAAGGAACTGTATCAACTGGTGCACAGATTGCAACCAGACTGTATGGTAAGCGGCCGGTTGGGCAACGATCAGTATGACTTCAGTGTCATGGCAGACAACACATATCCCGAAGGCTCTTTGCAGACCGCATGGCAAACAGCAGCTTCCATGTTCGATGAAACCTGGAGCTACCGTTCCTGGCAAAAAAGGGGGGACGTTCACACCAAAGCGATGGAAAAACTACGCAGCCTGATCAATGTAGTTTCCCATGGCGGAAACTTCCTGCTGAACATCGGTCCCAAAGGCGACGGTTCCGTAGTACCCTTTGAAAGAGAAGTGCTGAAAGAAATCGGTATCTGGTTGAAGAAAAACGGTGAAGCCATTTATGGTACAGAAGCCTCTCCTTTCCGCGAGCAATTCGAATGGGGAACCATTACCCGCAAAGGCAATAACCTCTACCTCATCTTATCGGGCAACCGTCCTGCCGATGATAAAATCACTTTGAACATACCGGGATGCAAACTGCAAAAAGCAGACATTAAAGCGATTCAGAAAGGACAGGAGATGATCTTCACACTGCCCGCCGACGCATATGGAAAAGATATCCAAGTGATTTGCGCCACGTTCGACCAACCGGTGAAACCACAACCTATAGCTGCACAGCGCACTCCTAATTATAGTTATTCCTGTTTCGATTATTACAGCAACTACCGCAGTACGGTGAGCTATCAATGGAGCATCAACAAATCCAACCTCAACGCATTGGAATTTACCTATACTCCGCAGGAGAACGGTAAGGAATTACTGGTTGAAGTAGATGGAACACCTTACACAGTAACCCTTGACGCAAGCAAGGCACAGGCACTAAACCTATCTTCCAAGGCCGTATGGGGTCAGCGTTACTTCTGCGGACCGGGCAGCGGATTGTTCGATGCTCCTGCCACCATCCATACTGATCCGGAAAAAGCACCGGTAAGAAAAGGACAATGGAAAGAAGTGAATGAGGAAAAAGCCATGTTCCCCAGCAATATTCTGGAAAGTTACTTCCTAATGCAGCAGGTAGAATCGCCCAAAGCACAAGATATTCTAGTAGATGTAGGTGCCGGAAACGGTATCGAAATCTATCTGAACGGCAAGTCGGTAATGAAACACCTCAACCCTTACCGCTGCAAGTTCCGTGAGGAAAAGGTGCTGCTACCACTTCAAAAAGGCAGTAACCAAATTGTGGTAAGAATATACAACCGCTTTGAAAAAGAAACAGGCTATCTGCTGCGCCCATCAGCGGAACAGGTTATCTACAAGCAGAAATTCACTTTGCCGCAAGTGGCAAAAGGAAAAGTTCATACTGTTGTTGTAAAACAGAATAATCTGCCATCCATCCATAAGGACACAGAATTATCCAATCTGAATGTAAAGGCAAAATAAAACTCTGCAATAAATAAAAAGCGAAATGCCTCTCCCCGGATGTTTCTGTCATGAAATGTCCGGGGAAAGTTTTATATAAAGAAAACATCATTCTAGAATTTACCAATAGTACTGACAGGCCTCATGCATGAAGATCATAATATTCATAAAGTACCCTTCATACAGTCTGTTCCGATATTATGCTTTCTTTCTGTCTGCTTGATAATTCAAAATTACCCCCAGTACCATCAGTACAGAAAGTACAATCCATGCAACATTCAGAAAGATTCCTTTCCATTCCTGCCGGGTAATGAACTGTGAATACAAAGGTCGTATAATCGGAGCTTGAGGATGGTGGAGTTTACAGCGGGACCGATCAATGGCCCTTTGATAATCATCTAAATCAAAAATACAACGCTCATAACATACAACGGCTTGTCCTTTCTCATGCCTCACCGGAATAACCCATGCCTTAACTTCCCGCTCCTCATACTTATGACGGGGCAATGAATCGGTAAATGCAGGAGCTACAGAGAAATGATATTGCTTCTGTTCCTTACGATAGCGGTGTCTGCCCATACTTCGTGTCACCTCACGAGTGACAGTCACACTGCTCCTTCGGGCATAATCCACCTCCAGAGTATCGAAAGTAAAATACAGAGCATTATTCCCCCCATTATATAAATCGGTAACAGCATGATAACGCACCACTTCATCTGCCGAATGAAAAAGCCAGTTCTGTAAAGGAATATTAAAGGCCATACTTGCAGCTGCCATCAATATAAGAAAAGGAATTTTCCATCTTGAAGCAATGATAAAAGCCCCTCCGGCGAGAGTGAGTAACGGAGGTAAAGCATACGTCGTAATTTGTAACCAGCCCCCCGGATTAAAACCAAGAGCAACAGTGAACAAGATTCCTGCTAAAGAAGGAATGAAAAGTAATACCAATAACTTAACGACCCAGTTTTTCATTATTCAATATTAGTTTTGTCTTGCCAAAGATAGTAATATAAATCCAAAAAAAGAATCTGTAAATGCTTACAGCAGCTTACAGATCCTTTTCCACTTTATTCTTGCAAGACAAACACGGTCTTTATTTCTCTAATGCTTTCATTAATTCTCTTTTTACGGTATC
>ENA-OPAK01000638-OPAK01000638.1-human-gut-metagenome-genome-assembly--contig:-NODE-638-length-12284-cov-4.274838_pt1 | contig 12284 bp, 10 predicted proteins | sample MGYA00241055_ERZ501426 | MGnify/ENA primary metagenome ERZ501426 (study PRJEB25962, sample SAMEA2042626) | human gut metagenome | biome: human gut; feature: human-associated habitat; material: faeces... | reverse complement strand
TTCTAACTCCCCATATATACTGGGGAATACATATCACAATTTGCGTAAACTACAATCAGCACATGGTGGTGCGAACCCCGGAGCCACTTATAATGGAAGAAAAGAAAGTGAGGATGCGCTGGCGCTGACACTGGCGGTGGGAAGCGTCTTAGAAGAAAACGGAGTGGATGTGTATTACACCCGGACCACAGATATCTACGAGTCTCCTTATCAGAAGGCACAGGAGGGAAATGAGGTGGGAGGAGATTATTTTGTCTCGATCCATCGCAATTCCAGTCCTTATCCGAACCAGTACAGCGGAGTGGAGAGCTTAGTCTACAACCGCTATGGAGCGGCAGCCAGAATGGCGTACAACATCAATGCCGGACTGGAGCAGGTGGGATTCGTGAATCTGGGAGTGAATGAAAGACCGAATCTGGTGGTGTTAAACAGCACAAATATGCCGGCTGTGCTGGTAGAAGTGGGATTTATCAATACGGATGCGGACAACGAACTCTTTGACAGCCGGTTTGACGAGATCGCCCGTGCCATTGCTGATGGAATTCTGGAGAGTGTTCAGCCCACACTACATTCATAAAAGCGTCTGCTGCGCAGCCGGCGCCGCTTTGGCGGCTCACCTTTTATTTCATTTGCGTGGAGCTCCGCTCATAGAATACCACAAACGAGACTTAGAATGCGAGCATCCTAAGTCTTGTCTGCGGCATCCTATGGCTGAACTTTTTACCTAAACCTTACAAATATCTTACCGTACTGCGATATTATGTGAATTTCCTTCATGCTAGTATGTCCTTGTAATCAAGAAAAAGAAAAAACAAACAACATGGAGGAACATTATTATGAGAGTAAGACACAGTAAAGGATTAGCTCTGGTAGGAGCATGTATTTTATTTGCCATGAGTCTGGCAGCCTGCGGCAACAGTGACACTGCAGCAGATGCAGCAAACACAGCATCTTCCGCAGAAGTAAGCAGCGTTGCAGAGAGCACCGTAGCAGAGAGCACCGTAGCAGAGAGCAGCGCAGCAGCACCTGCTGAGACCACCACAGATCTGTCCGGCAGCATTTCCATGGTAGGAAGTACTTCTATGGAGAAATTAGCCAATGCACTGAGCGAAGCTTTCATGGAAGAACATCCTGATGTAACTGTAACCGCTGAATTCGTAGGATCCGGTGCGGGTATTGAAGCTGTTACCAACGGAACCACAGATATCGGTAACTCTTCCAGAGGCTTAAAGGATGAGGAAAAGGCAGCAGGCGTTGTAGAGAACGTAGTAGCTATCGATGGTATTGCAGTATGTGTAGACCCTGCTAACGAAGTAGCAGATCTGACCAAAGAGCAGTTGACCAACATTTACAATGGCACAGTTACCAACTGGAAAGAAGTTGGCGGTGCAGATGAGCCTATCATCGTGATCGGTCGTGAGGCAGGTTCCGGTACCAGAGGCGCGTTCGAAGAGCTGGTTGATCTGGTAGACGGCTGCAAATATGCAAACGAACTGGATAGCACCGGTGCAGTAATCGCAAAAGTGGCATCTACTCCCGGAGCTATCGGATACGCTTCCCTGGATGCACTGGATGACAGTGTTAAGGCACTTTCCCTGGAAGGTGTAGAAGCTACCGCAGAGAATATCAAGGCCGGTAACTATTTCCTGAGCAGACCCTTCGTAATGGCTACCAAGGGTGAGATCTCCGAGCAGAACGATCTGGTACAGGCATGGTTCGATTTTGTACTGGGTGACGAAGGACAGCAGGTTGCTTCCGAAGTTGGTCTGATCACAGTAAAATAATAGCCCGACACAGAAAAAGGAAAAAAGCGATGAATAGTGGAACACACGCTTCCGTAATGGGAAACAGAAAAAATAGAGCGGTCGTTGAAACTGTGGCACAAATAGTATTTACCATTTGTGCCTTCTTCGCCGTACTGGCGGTAGTTTCTATCACCTTATATATGATCATCAGCGGTACCCCCGCTATTATGAAAGTAGGTCTGGGAGAGATCCTGTTCGGCACGGAATGGATGCCAACGGCGGCAGATCCGAAATTCGGTATTCTGTGGGTTATCCTGACTTCCATCGTCGGTACGACGCTGGCTATCCTGCTTGGTGTGCCCATCGGCGTGCTGACGGCAGTATTCCTGGCAGAGGTGGCACCCAGACCCTTAGCTGCCATTGTAAAGCCTGCGGTAGAGCTGTTAGCTGGCATCCCTTCCGTTATCTACGGACTGTTAGGAATCTACTTACTGAATCCTCTCATGTATAAATTAGAAAGACTGATCTTCCAGGGATCCACGACACACCAGTTCACCGGCGGTGCAAACCTGCTGTCAGCCGTGATCGTACTGGCGATCATGATCCTGCCCACTGTGATCAATATCAGTGAGACTTCCATCCGGGCGGTTCCTGCAGGAATCAAATCCTCCTCTCTGGCCCTGGGAGCCTCCCATGTACAGACTATTTTCCGCTCCATCCTTCCGGCAGCAAAATCCGGTATCGTGACGGCTATCGTTCTGGGAGTGGGACGTGCCATCGGCGAGGCTATGGCGATCACACTGGTATCCGGTAGCAGCGTCAATGTGCCGTTGCCATTTAACTCCGTGCGATTCCTGACCACAGCTATTGTCAGCGAGATGGGATATTCTTCCGGACTGCACAGACAGGTGCTGTTCACCATCGGACTGGTGCTGTTTGTATTTATTATGATCATCAATATCGTATTGAATAAAATACTGAAAAAGGGGGCGGATGACAATGAATAAAGACACCTTATATGTAAAAAGAAAACGCCCCACTGACATGCTGCTATTGGCAGCTATTTACATCTCCGCCACACTGGCGGTGGCACTTTTGCTGGGAATTATCCTATATGTCTTTGTGAAAGGCATTCACACCGTGAACTGGGCATTTTTAACGACTGTGACCAGTGCCAGAAAACAGACCACGGGTATTGCCGGTAACTTGTTAAATACTCTGTACATCATCGTGATCACTCTGTTGATCGCGACCCCCATCGGCGTGGGAAGTGCCATTTATCTGAATGAATATGCAAAACCCGGCAAGCTGGTCTCCATCATTGAGTTCACCACGGAGACACTGTCCGGTATTCCTTCTATTATTTTCGGCCTGTTCGGTATGATCTTTTTCGGAGAGACTTTGGGCTTCGGCTATTCACTGCTCACCGGTTCCTTTACCCTGACATTGATGGTACTGCCCCTGATCACAAGAAATACGCAGGAAGCATTGCGCACCGTGCCGGACAGTTATCGTACCGGTGCGTTGGGAATGGGATCCACGAAATGGCATATGATCCGGACGATCCTTCTGCCGTCTTCCATGCCAGGTATCGTCACCGGTATCATTCTGGCACTGGGACGTATCGTGGGAGAGTCTGCGGCTCTGTTGTTCACTGCGGGAAGCGACTACAAGCTGCCGAAGTTCACCGGAGTTTTCGGAGACAATCTGGCAAAGCTGGCTCACAAGGCCATGGAGTCTGGTGGTACTCTGACCATCGAATTGTATTTACAGATGCAGAAGGGACAGTATGATAATGCTTTCGGTATCGGTTGTGTTCTGATCATTATCGTATTGATCCTGAACCTCCTGACCAAGCTGGCGGCGAATAAGCTGAGACGAGAGTAAGAGAAATCACAAGAAGGAGAAAATATATGGCTAACAGTAAAATATCCGTGGAAAACTTAAATCTCCATTATGGAGAGAACCACGCACTGAAAGATGTAAATATGGAGATCGCAGACCACGCCATTACCGCATTTATCGGTCCCAGCGGCTGCGGCAAATCTACTTTTCTACGTTGCCTGAACCGGATGAATGACCTGGTGGACGGCTGCAGAGTCGAAGGAAAAGTAATTCTGGATGGAGAGGACATTTACGATAAGCGGGTGGATACCACATTGCTTCGTAAAAAGGTCGGCATGGTATTCCAGCAGCCCAACCCTTTTCCCATGTCCATTTATGACAACATCGCCTACGGTCCCAGACTGCACGGCATCAAGAATAAAAAGGAACTGGATGAAATCGTGGAGCGTTCTCTGCAGGGTGCCGCTATCTTTGAAGAGGTAAAGGATCGCCTGCACAAATCCGCGTTGGGACTGTCCGGTGGACAGCAGCAGAGACTGTGTATTGCCAGAGCACTGGCAGTATCTCCGGAGGTACTTTTGATGGATGAACCCACCTCCGCACTGGACCCGATCTCCACGCTAAAGATCGAGGAACTGATGGAGACACTGAAGAAAAAATACACCGTGGTCATCGTAACCCACAATATGCAGCAGGCAGCCCGTGTGTCGGATGACACCGCATTTTTCCTGGTAGGGGAAGTCATAGAGAAAAATGCAACCTCCGAGATCTTTGCAAGACCTCAGGACAAACGGACAGAAGACTACATCACCGGACGGTTTGGATGATTTTGGATGAGAAGATAGGAGGAATGGGAGATGTCACCCAGAGTATTATTTGAACAGGATCTTGAGACTTTGAAAAATAAAGTATCTGAGATGGGAGAGCATGCGGAGATCAGTTATGACCGTATGGCGTATGGAATTCGTGAGAACAAAGAAGACATTCTGAAGACGCTGTTGAATACAGATCATACCATGGTGGATATGCAGCGAAGTATAGAAGCTATGTGTCTGAGCCTGCTGACCAGACAGCAGCCGGTGGCCAGAGATATGCGTCTGGTATCCGCAGCGCTGAAAGTGGTACCGGATATTGAACGGATCGGAGACCATGTGGCAGATATTGTGGAACTGTACCTGCGTATGGGCAACATGAATCCCGAAGGAAAACAGGAACATCTGTTGCTGGAGATGATGGAAGAAGCCAAGGAGATGACCCACAATTCGGTGGAGGCATTTGTGGAAGGTGATGAGGCAAATGCAAGAAAAGTAGTAGAACATGATGATGTGGTAGATGATCTCTTCAACGAAGTCAAAACGGGAATGATGCAGGCTATCAGAGAGCAGAGCCTGGATGCGGATCGTGTGGTGGATTATCTGATGATGGCAAAGTATCTGGAAAAAGTGGGTGACCATGCGGTAAATATCGCAGAGTGGGCCATCTTCCGCATGACCGGAGATATGGAAGGTGCGAGATTGTATTAGGATTCGATAATCTCGGTAACGATGCAGAGCCCCAATTTGCAAAACTGCTCCTGCGGAGCGTTCCTTTTGCTCATTGAGGCTTGCTCGCCAAAGAACTATTGTTCTATGCTCTTACAGATGCCAGCATCTGACGAGCATAGAACAATAGTTCATGGCTCTGCATCGTTACAACTTTACATAAATTTTACATTCACTGGTAACGCATTTTACATAAGCAAGATAAAGTGTAGATAGAAACCAAAAATGTAAAGTATGTTATGTAAAATGAGAGGATTAGAGTATGAGCTTTTTTGATTTACTGAAGATGGTAGGAGGACTTGCATTATTCCTGTATGGAATGAATCTGTTGGGTGACGGACTGTCCCGGGCATCTGGCGGACGATTAGAACGCATTCTGGAGAAACTGACCAACAACCCGTTAAAGGCAGTGCTCATGGGTGCGGTGGTCACCGGTGTGATCCAGTCCTCCTCCGCTACCACTGTTATGGTAGTCGGATTTGTCAATTCCGGTATTATGAGTCTGAAACAGGCAGTAGGTATCATCATGGGTGCCAACATCGGTACCACGGTGACCTCCTGGATCTTAAGTCTGACGGGCATTGAGAGCGATGCTTTCTGGATCCGTATGCTCAAGCCCAGTTCTTTTTCGCCGATTCTGGCAATCGTGGGTGTGGGTATTTTACTGTTTTCCCATAAAGACAAATTAAAAAATGCGGCAACCATCCTGGTGGGCTTTGCAATTCTGATGTTTGGCATGGATTCCATGAGCGCGGCAGTTTCACCGCTGGCAGAGGTACCGGAGTTTACCAATCTGCTGATCGAGTTCCAAAATCCCGTATTCGGTGTGCTGGCAGGACTCATTCTCACAGCGGTGATCCAGTCTTCTTCCGCATCCGTAGGTATTTTGCAGGCACTGTGCATGACCGGAGCGGTAAGCTTTGGCGCAGCAGTTCCCATTATCATGGGACAGAATATCGGTACCTGTGTTACCGCCATGATCTCCGGTATCGGTGCTTCCCGCAATGCAAAACGTGCGGCTCTGATTCATTTGTATTTTAATATTATCGGAACGATCCTGTTCCTTGGAGTGTTCTATACGGTCAATGCCATTCATCCCTTTGCTTTTCTGGGAGAAGTGGCAACACCTTTTGGAATCGCAGTAGTTCACAGCTGCTTCAATATCGCGGCTACGCTGGTATTGCTTCCCTTCTCCAACGGTCTGGTGAAGCTAGCCTGCCTGACGCTGCCGACCCATGAGGACGTGAAGGAAATGTCCGAGACAGACAAGACTTTAAGCTTACTGGATGTACGTTTCCTGGAGAAGCCTGCCTATGCCGTAGAGCAGAGCAGACTGGTGGCTTCTGTGATGGCGGATAAGTCCAGGGAAGCCATGGATCTGGCTATGGAGCTGCTGCATAATTTCGATGAGGCGAAAGCAGAGCAGGTGGCACAGATGGAGACGGATGTGGACCGCTTCGAGGATGAACTGGGAACCTATCTGGTGAAATTGAGTTCCAAACAGCTTTCCAATAAGGATAGTGAGACTTTAAATACGATTCTGCACTGCATCGGCGATTTTGAGAGAATTTCCGATCATGCCCGCAACATCAAGGAAGCGGCACAGGAGATGCATGACAAGCAGTTGGTATTCTCCGAGAAGGCGCAGGAGGAACTGAAGGTATTCGAGAGAGCGGTACACGATGTGCTGGATCTTACCATGACCAGTTTTAAGAACGGAGATCTGAATCTGGCAAGACAGGTGGAGCCGTTGGAGGAAGTCATCGATGGACTGAGCCTGGATGTGAAGCAACGCCATGTACGCAGACTCCGTAAGGGAAAATGTACCATTGAACTGGGCTTCATCTTATCCGATGTCATTACGAACTTTGAGCGTGTCAGCGACCACTGCTCCAATATTGCAGTCTGTCTGGTACAGGTGAATGAGGATGAATTCGATACCCACGCTTACCTGGATGAACTGCGCCAGGAAGATAACAAGGACTTCCAGAGCAAAGTGCTGGCATGCCGTGAGAAATACCAGTTACCGCCCACAAAGCAGGAACGTCTTGCGGAAAAGAATGCAAAACTGCTTGCGGAGTGAGGATTTACCGAGGTATAGTTAAGAGGAGAAAGCACAGTCAGAGAGGAGTGCTGTGAGATGGCTTTGATCTATGTAGTAGAGGATGACAAAAATATTCAGGAGATCGAGACCTTTGCCCTGGCCAATGTGGGCTATGAGGTAAAAGGTTTTGATTCCGCCATGGATTTCTATGAGGCGCTGAATGATACCACACCGGATCTGATTTTATTAGACATCATGCTGCCGGACGAGGATGGTCTGAGCATTGTGAAAAAGCTGCGTACCAGACAGGACACGGTGCTGGTGCCGGTGATCATGGTCACGGCGAAGACCACGGAGATCGACAAGGTCAAGGGACTGGATCTGGGGGCAGATGATTATATTACGAAGCCCTTCGGTGTCATGGAACTGATTTCCCGGGTAAAGGCAATGCTCAGGAGAAGTCAGAAGAGTCAGGAAAAAGATAAGGTGCTGAAGCTGGGGAACATTGTGCTAGACCGAGAGAAACATTCTGTCACGGTAGGCAAGGAGCCTGTGGAGTTGACCTACAAAGAATATGAGCTGTTAAAGCTTCTGATGACCAATGCGGGCATTGTGACCACCAGAGAACTGATCCTGGACCGCGTCTGGGGGATCGATTTTGAGGGAGAATCCCGGACGTTGGACATGCATATCAAGACGCTGCGGCAGAAACTGAAGGAAGAGGGCAGTCTGATCAAGACCGTGCGTAATGTGGGATACATTATGAACGGCGAGAAAGCGTAACAGAAGATGAAGAAAAAGATTAACAAAATGATGATCCTCATTGCCACGGTAACGATTTTGCTTACCATGGTACTGATCACAGTCGTGTATTATGATCTGTTCCGCAGACAGGTGCTGGAGGATCTGAAAAGCTATGGTTCCCTGTTAAAAAGCTGTTCTTCGGTAGAAGAGATCAAGGAAAACGGAGTGCCGGTGGAATCGGATCTGCGATTGACGCTGATCGGCAGTGACGGACAGGTATTGTATGATAATGAGGCAGATTCTGTGGCCATGGGGAATCACGCTTCCCGTCCGGAGATTCAGGAAGCCATGCGGGACGGCGAAGGTGAAGCAGTCCGGAATTCCGAGACCTTGTCCCAGTCCACCTTTTATTATGCCATCCGTCTGGAAGATGGCAGCATCCTGCGACTGTCCAAGGATGCCAGAAGCATTTACAGCATTTTCAGTCAGGCGCTGCCCATGATGGTGGGGATCTTTGTGGTGCTGCTGGTGCTGTGCATGGTGGCGGCCAGAGTGCTGACCACGAAGCTGGTGGCTCCCATTGAGAAACTGGCACAGAATATCGGGGAATGTACAGAGATGCAGACCTATGAGGAACTGACACCGTTCATGACCATGATCCGCAAACAGCATGAGGACATTATGAAAAATGCCAGAATGCGTCAGGAATTCAGTGCAAATGTGTCCCATGAACTGAAGACCCCGTTGACATCCATTTCCGGCTATGCGGAGCTGATCGAGACCGGCATGGCTTCGGAGCAGGATACGGTGCGTTTTGCTCACGGGATTCATAACAGCGCAAATCGTCTACTTACATTGATCAATGATATTATTCGTTTGTCGGAGCTGGACGGAACGGAAGAGGAAGCGGATACGGAGCTTTTGAATCTTCATGAAATGGCGCAGAATTGTGTGGAAATGCTGAAAATGAGTGCAGAGAAACACAAGGTGACCATAGCGCTGAACGGCACGGAATGCTATGTGACGGCCAATCGCCAGATGATGGAAGAACTTTTATATAATCTGTGTGATAACGCAATCCGGTATAACAATCCGGGAGGAAGTGTGGATGTGCAGACCTATGCCAGAGAGGGGCATACCTATCTGGTGGTAAAAGACACCGGCATCGGCATCTCCAAGGAGCATCAGGAGAGGATCTTCGAGCGCTTCTACCGTGTGGACAAGAGCCGCTCCAAATCCACCGGCGGCACAGGACTGGGCCTTGCTATCGTAAAACATATCATCGCCAAGAGCCACGCTGAACTGGAACTGGAAAGTGAACCCGGAAAAGGAACGACGATACGGGTGATTTTCTGAGAACTTCGAGTTCAAATTTTCTAAGACTTCATTCGAGAGAGTGGAGTCTTTTTTACGCATGATATTCCGCCAGCAGCTGTTTCGCATAAGCAACACAGTCTCTGTGCAGAGCAAATTTTTTGCCATCGCACATGATGACTTTGCGGAAGCCCAGCTTCTCCATGTATCTGCCGTTAAGGATCGTCTTGACGGTGGGAGCGAAGAAGGTAGGGTGATTCTCTATCTGAGAGAACAAATTGATAGCGGTGGTGGCTACTTTTACGGTGCGGCCGTCCTTCAGGGTGACGATGACATTCCGGCCTTCTTCTTCGGCGTAGAGGATGTCCGGTTCGGTGACATAGACGGTATCTTCATCCTCTCGAAGCTCTATGAGAGGAACTGCCTTAGACATAATATCCAGAGCATGGTCAATACTCTGTCCCAGTTCCGCTACTTTGATGGGCTTGTCCAGAAAAATAACATTTTCCGGATAGGTCTGTTCCCTGTAATTGATCTTGGAACAGCACAGCACGATGGGTGCGTTGACCCCCTGGGCAATCAGCGCATTTGCCACTTCTGTACCGGTGATGCCTTCCGTCAGACACATATCAATATAGAAGGCATCGTATTGCATGGGATTGGACAGCAGTGAGGTAGAATTACCGAAAGAATCGGTATAAATGATACCCGTAGACGCTGCTCTTTTGTCGGATTCCCGCTTTAACAGACGCTCCAGCTGCTTTCTGTCGGCTACATTATCATCACACACTGCTATATGCATATCGATACCTCCCGGACTTTATCTCATATAAAAGAAGTATAGCATATTTCCTATTTGAATAAAAGGGCAAAAAGCAGTACCTGTACCACCAGGATCGCCGGCATTCCGTACTTGAAATACCAGTGCTTCGTCTTATGACGGAAGTGCTGCATTCCCAGAATACATCCCAGACTGCCACCCAAAAGCGCCGTGAAAAAAAGAGAAGCCTCCGAGATGCGCCAGGCACCCCGGATGGCTCTTTTTTTATCGACACCCATGATCACATATCCCACAACATTGATGATCACCAGATACAGGATCACCACAGTAATTATAGTCTGTGCAGTTATCATAGACACCTCATTATTTTAATTCTTAGTTACCAAGTTTCTTCTCGTTCTCCTGTAACTTCATGGCACGAACCTTCAGAGACAGACCGAACAGATTGATGAAGCCTTCTGCATCGTGATGGTCGTACAGATCACCGGTGGTGAAGGAAGCCAGGTTCTCATTGTACAGAGAGTAAGGAGAAGTGGTTCCGGCCTTGATGATGTTGCCCTTGTAGAGCTTGAACTTTACTTCACCGGTCACATATTCCTGGGTTTTCTCGATGAATGCCTGCTCTGCCTCACGAAGAGGAGTGAACCATTTGCCTTCGTATACCAGACTGGCGAATTTCGCACCCATTTCCTTCTCGAATGCATAGGTATCGCGATCCAGGATCAGCTCTTCCAGCTGCTGGTGAGCCTCCATCAGGATGGTACCGCCGGGAGTCTCATAGACACCACGGGACTTCATGCCAACGACACGGTTTTCTACGATATCTACGATACCGATACCGTGCTTGCCGCCCAGCTTGTTCAGGGTACGGATGATATCGGAGACCTTCATCTTCTCACCGTTAACGGAAGTGGGAACACCCTTTTCAAAGGTCATGGTCACATATTCACCCTCATCGGGAGCCTTCTCGGGAGTCACACCAAGTACCAGCAGATGCTCGTAGTTAGGCTCGTTGCCGGGATCTTCCAGTTCCAGACCTTCGTGGCTGATGTGCCAGATGTTACGGTCGCGGCTGTAGCTGGAATCTGCAGAGAAAGGAAGGTGAATGCCGTGAGCCTGGCAGTATTCGATTTCGGATTCCCGGGAATCCATGGTCCACTTATCGTTTCTCCATGCAGCAATGATCTTTAAATCAGGAGCCAGGGCTTTGATGCCGAGCTCGAAACGGATCTGGTCGTTGCCCTTGCCGGTAGCGCCGTGGCAGATTGCGGTAGCGCCCTCTTTGCGGGCAACCTCAACCAGCTTCTTTGCGATCAGCGGACGCGCCATAGATGTGCCCAGCAGGTATTTGTTTTCGTAAACAGCATGTGCCTGTACGCAGGGAACGATGTATTCGTCGCACAGTTCGTCATTTACATCGAGGATATATAATTTGGAAGCACCGCAGGAGATTGCTCTTTCTTCCAGACCGTCCAGCTCTTCTTCCTGTCCGCAGTCGATGCAGACGCAGATAACTTCGTAGTCGAAATTCTCTTTCAGCCACGGAATGATGGCTGTGGTATCCAGACCGCCGGAATACGCTAAAATAACTTTTTCTTTCATGATAATTACTCCTCCATATGCTGTGTTTGATTTTTCTTTCAAGCTGTGTCAAGATAAGGATGGAAGCATCCGTTCCCGACTGACTGAAATTACTATACACCCGGATGCGAAGGAATGCAAGTGTAAATTTATGCAAATTATAAATATTTTATTCAGAAAAATGGAATATATTCCAAAAATACTTGAATATTATACATGAATGCGGTATGATTATGCAATGTTAAGGAGGAAAAGAAAATGATTCAGGTTGGAATTATCGGAGCGACCGGCTATGCCGGCGGGGAGCTGGTCCGTCTTTTATACGGGCATAAAGAGGCAGAAATCAAATGGTACGGATCCAGAAGCTATGTGGATCAGAAATATGCGTCTGTTTATCAGAATATGTTTCAGATTGTAGAGGATGTTTGTAGGGATGATAATTTAAAGCAGCTGGCAAAAGAGGTCGATGTGATCTTTACCGCGACGCCCCAGGGCTTCCTGGCAGGAGTTCTGGATGAGGAAATCCTTTCCAATACAAAGGTGATCGATCTGAGTGCGGATTTTCGGATCAAGGACGTTGCTACTTATGAAAAGTGGTATGGAATCGAACATAAATCTCCGCAGTTTATTCCGGAAGCGGTTTACGGTCTGTGTGAAAGAAACCGTGAGGCGATCAAACAGGCTCGTCT
>ENA-OPAK01000630-OPAK01000630.1-human-gut-metagenome-genome-assembly--contig:-NODE-630-length-12396-cov-2.439186_pt1 | contig 12396 bp, 9 predicted proteins | sample MGYA00241055_ERZ501426 | MGnify/ENA primary metagenome ERZ501426 (study PRJEB25962, sample SAMEA2042626) | human gut metagenome | biome: human gut; feature: human-associated habitat; material: faeces... | reverse complement strand
CCGCCCGGGGCAAGCGTAGAACTCAGTACCGGAGAAAAGGCGCTTGTTTTGAGAGAAAATAAAGAGAATGTGCTGTGTCCCACAGTGGTAAGCTTCCGTGACAACAGTATTTTGGATCTTGCTTTGCCACAGAATGAGGATATACAGATCGTTGATGTCATGAAGACGATGGATAACAGATATATACTGAAGAAATAAGAAATGAGGAAAAAATATGCCGACAATCGAAGAAATACTCAGAGCTGCCAAAGAAGCCGGAGCAAGTGATGTGCATCTTACGGTAGGTATTCCTCCCAAAATGCGGGTGAACGGTAATCTGATCACGATGGATTATCCCAAAATGCTGCCTGCGGATACCCTGGAGGTGCTGGTCAACATCATGACAGAAGTGCAGAGGGAGCGTTTTGAGGAACGGGGAGAATATGATATGTCGTTCTCTATTCCGAACTGTGGACGTTATCGTGTCAATGCGTATAAACAGAGGGGATCTGTTGCCCTGGCATTCCGTCTGGTGGGAACCAAGGTACCTTCACCGGAAGAACTGGGAGTACCGGAATCGGTGATTGATCTGTATCAGCGCAAACGTGGACTGGTGTTGGTCACCGGTCCTACCGGAAGCGGTAAATCCACCACACTTGCTGCCATTATAGATAAGATCAATAATAACAGGGATGCTCACGTGATTACCCTGGAGGACCCCATCGAGTACCTGCACCAGCATAAAATGTCCATGGTCAATCAGCGTGAGATCGGTATTGATTCCAACAATTATGCCAATGCCTTAAGAGCGGCTCTCCGTGAAGATCCGGATGTTATCCTCGTGGGAGAAATGCGTGATTTTGAGACAATCAGTGTAGCGATCACCGCGGCGGAGACGGGACATCTGGTATTGTCCACATTGCATACCATCGGTGCAGCCAGCACGGTAGACCGTGTCATTGATGTTTTTCCACCTCATCAACAGCAGCAGATCAGAGTACAGCTTGCCAATGTACTGGAAGCGGTAATTTCCCAGCAGCTTCTGCCGACGATCGACGGAAAATCCCGTGTGGCGGCATTTGAAGTCATGCTCGGTACCCCGGCGATCAAAAACCTGATCCGGGAGGATAAGGCACACCAGATTCCATCCATCATGCAGACGAGCAAGAAGATTGGCATGCAGACGATGGATGATTCCTTATTCAGCCTGTATCTGAAACACAAAATCGATGCGGCAAATGCCGTAGAGTATGCACAGGATACAGGAAACATGCAGCAGAAGCTGTTTTAAAAAGGAGTTAAGACATGGCAAGTTATAAATACGAAGTGGTCGGGGCCGATGGAAAACCAAAAACCGGCACCATCGAGGCCGTGAACATGGAAGTTGCTTCGGCAGAACTCAAATCCGGCGGCAACACCATCGTTTCCATCGCAAGAGCCAACGCATTTAACAAAGATCTCGAAATCCATATCGGAAAAGCCGTCAGCGTCCGCGAAATGAGCGTATTCTGCCGCCAGTTTGAGAGTGTATTAAATGCCGGTGTGACCGTCGTCGAGGCACTCGACATGCTATCCGAGCAGACCGAGAACAAACCGTTTGCCAACGCAATCGCAGAAGTGCGGGATTCCGTACAGCGAGGGGAGACCCTCGCCGTTGCGATGGCGGAGCACCCGAAGATTTTTCCAAACCTCATGGTGCAGATGGTTGCCGCCGGGGAGTCCTCCGGTGGTCTGGATAAAGCATTCAGCCGTGTGGGAAGCCAGTTTGAAAAAGAGGCCCATCTGAAGGGGCTGATCATCAAGTCAGCGATTTATCCGGTCATCCTGATTCTTGTTATTATCGTTGTCGTAGCCATCATGATGATTAAGATTGTGCCTACCTTTACTGCCCAGTTTGACGAAGTCGGCGGAAAACTGCCGGGCATCACGCTTGCAGTCATGGCAGTCAGTGATTTCTTTGTGCACAGCTGGTATTTTATTGTTGCCATCATCGCAGGGATTGCCATATTTATCCATGCGTGGAAAAAGACAGAGAGCGGGGCACATATATTAGGAAAATTTATTCTAAAGGTACCGCTGGTCGGTCCGCTCAGCATCAAGACAGCATCCTCGCGCATGACGCGAACCCTGTCCACACTGATGGGCTCCGGTGTCCAGCTGGTGGATGCACTCGGGCTTGTGACCGAGATGATGGGGAATGCCGTGGTTAAGCAGGCATTAAAAGATGCGACCGAAGAAGTCAGCCGTGGAATCCCGCTCTCGAAGCCACTGGCAGATTCCGGGGTCTTCCCACCGATGGTCTACCATATGATAGAGATCGGCGAGGAAACCGGTAACATGGAAGACATGCTCGACAAAGTCGCAGCATATTATGATGAAGAGGTGGAGTCGGCAACCGAGGCACTGCTTGCCGCGATGGAACCGCTCATCATCATCGTGATGGCACTCGTCGTAGTGCCGATCGTCCTTGCGATCATGATGCCGATGTACAGTCTGTACGACAGCATCGGAGCCTGACCGCAGGCAGAAGAAGGGTTGTTACATGTCTGCCATGAGACATGTGATGATAGATACATAAAAAACATATTTAGTAAAAGGAGAACAAAGGGTATGAAGAAGATTATGGAACTGCTTCAGAACATGAAGGCAAAGAATGAAAAGAAGGATAACAAAGGTTTCTCTCTTGTAGAGTTGATTATCGTTATCGCAATTATGGCTATTTTGGTAGGTATTGTTGGTACACAGGTAATTCCTTATATTGACAAATCAAGACATGCAAAGGATGTACAGGTGTTAAGTGGATTATGTACAGATGCAATGACTGCATATTCTTCAAATGCAGCAAATCTTGATCCAGATGCAACTTATACTATTGAAATAACAAGTAGTGGTGTTATAGCTACACCTGCAGGCACTAATGGAGATAAATTAAAGGCATCATTTCAGGAACTCAATGGTGTTAAGAATACTACCAATTTGAAATTAGAGTCAAAGGCTGGTAAAAAGGTAAATAAGATAATAATTACATGCAAAAATGGAGATCCAATGATTAGTGTAAAGGCTGTAACAGCAGGTGCATCAGGTGCTGCTGATACAAATCAATTTGATGAAATTACTTCAAAGTAAATTTTTTAGTGACGGGAGAATCAAATGCTAACCCAACTTACGATTTTTCTTTATATTGTTATATTTTTATACGGAATCGTCATCGGCAGTTTCTTAAATGTGCTGATCTTCCGTATCCCGAAAAAAGAGAATATCGTGCAGTCCTCGCACTGTATGAACTGCGGGCGTAAGCTGGGCTGGCGGGACATGGTTCCTGTATTTTCCTACATAATTCTTCGGGGCAGATGCCGGCAATGTGGTGCTAGGATTTCCATACAGTACCCATTAATCGAGGCTTTAAATGGTGTGCTGTATGTGGTCGTTTTCATGGCGGGCGGTTTCACGTTCAGCAGTGTGCTGTATTGTCTCATGACATCTGCCCTGATTGTCATTGCGGTCATCGATGAGAGAACTTATCAGATACCGGTTTCCCAGAACCTGTTTCTGGGACTGCTCGGTATCCTCATGACCGTGTATGATTTCCGGCATATCCTGTCCCATATCATCGGGGCAGTCATTGTCAGCCTGTTTTTGTATGGCCTGTATTATTTCTCCTCCGGCAAAGCAATCGGTGGGGGAGACATCAAACTCATGGCATATGCAGGCCTGCTTTTAGGCGCAAAAAACATTATTTTTGCATTTATTCTTGCATGCATTCTTGGTTCCGTCATCCATACCATCCGTATGAAAGTAAGCAAGCGAAACAACCTGCTTGCACTCGGCCCGTACCTTTCGGCAGGCATATTCATCGCCGCACTCTGGGGCAGCCGTTTCTGGACCTGGTATCTCGGCATGATGGGCATTTATTAAAACATGGCATGAACTGCTACGTATGGCATAATTAAAAAAAGTAAAGTTTTTCTTATTCCTGTGGCGAATTTTGAGCATCTGTCATTTTCGCCATATAAATTTTTATGTCATAACGTAACGATGGAAAATGTATGAAAGCCAATTAGCACACGCGATTTTTCTCGAGGGGGATAATTGTCTTTCATACATTTTCCAGCACAACTGCTAGAAAATATAAAGGAGAAAATGAAAATGGTCAAAAGAGTAGTAAGTATTGAGGCCGGTGTATGGTGGACAAAAGTCGCACTGGCCGATTACCGCAAGAAAAATCCGCCGGTACATAAAGCGTTTGCGTTCCGCACCCCGGAACATGCGGTGGAAGATGGCTATATCCGCGATAAAGAAGCGTTTGCATCGGCATTAAAGGCCGAACTAAGCAGACACGATATCCATGAGAAGGAAGTGGTATTTACCCTTTCGTCCTCTAAGGTTGTTACCCGCGAGGTCATAATCCCGTTTGTCAAGGACAATAAGATCATGGGAATCATCGAGGCACAGATCCGTGATTACTTCCCGATGGATGTGAGCAATTACACCATCAGCTACAGCAAGATGGACGTGGAGGAAGAAGACGGAAAGAAGATGCTTAAGCTGCTTCTCGTTGCAATTCCGGATAACCTTTTAAACAACTATGTGACCTTTGCCGAGCTGGCAGGGCTTAAGGTGGAGACGTTTGACTATATCGGAAACGGAACGGTACAGCTTTTGTGTGACAGTTTTCTGGAAAATGCCGTGGTCGTGCAGCTGGAAGAACAGGCAACGGTCATCAGTATTCTGGAAAATAAAAAACTGGTCTTTCAGCGTGTGACACCGTATGGCTATGGAGCCACGATCACAGCGGTGATCGACCATCCGGTGCTTGGCATTGACGATGAGGAGAAAGCACTTGATTTCCTTTTAGACCACAATGTGATATACAACCGTCCGACGATTCCGGAGATGGGAAATCAGGAGGAGATGAAGCGTCAGCAGGATCTGGCAGAAGAGGCATATGAGGATCTGGCGGAGTCCCTGCGGTATCATCTGCGCATTGCAAACACGGCGGTTGAGTATTATCAGAACCAGGTCAAACAGGAATTTGTCGGGAATGTCTATCTGGTTGGCGATGGTTCCCGTTTTGCAGGCATGCACAAACTGTTTGCACAGGAACTTCCGCTTCCGCTGCAGGAAATTGATTTCACGAAGGTCATCGATTTACGGAGCGGAAAAAACAAGGCGGCTGAGGGAATGGTAACACCGGATGGGGCATCTTCCGGGACGCGACCGAAGGCGGCAACGGCTGTCGGTTTTCTTTCGGTCATCGGTGCGGCGGTTCATCCGATTGATGCCAGACCAAAGGACATGCTTGTGGCAGATTCCAAAAAGAACGACCTGCACACGGCATATGTGATTCTGGCGGGGGCAGTGCTGGTAAGTGTCCTGCTGATTCTCGGTTCCGGTGTGCGTCAGCTGCTGGCTTATCGTGAGCACCGCAGCCTGACCAAACGGATCAATGATCTTTCCTATGTGCAGGAGACGTATGACGATTACGCGCGGGTACAGGCGGAGGAACAGGTGTATGAGAAACTGGATCTTGCCACCATCACGAAAAATGAGCAGTTGTATCCGCTGATTGCGCAGCTGGAAAATGAACTTCCGACAACCATCCATGTAAAAAACATTCAGACGGACGGTTCGCTGGTAACGCTGAATATGGAGGCAGACCGGAAAGTTACGGTCGGACAGATGCTGTTGAATTTTGCGGATGTGACGCTGCTTGAAAATCTTTCGATTCCGTCCATGTCGGAGGAGTCCGATGAAGACAGCGGCACGGTGACGTGGACATATACGTTAAATGCTTATTATACTGGCGCATTTCTCGGGGAGGACGGGCATCTCATAAAAGAAGCGGTTCCGTCTGCGGATGCAGATGCGGATACAGATACCGATACAGACAGCATGGAAGGAGAGGAGCAGACCAATGAATAGAATTAAAATTTCAGATTCCGACAAGCGGCTGCTGCTCATTTTCTGTGCGATTGTCATAGTGGCATGTTCGTATTTCTTTATTTTCAGTAAGGGAATGAGCAAGGCAGCGAAGATTGAAGAACAGAATACGGCCGACCAGGCAAAAGTGCAGCAGATGGAACAGATGGAGGCAGGACTTCCGAAGGTAAAAGAAAATATCCAGCTGATGGTAAAAAAGCAGAAGACGATTATCAGTACGTATCCTTCTGCAATGACAACCGAGAAGGCTATTGAGTCGTTACAGGCGTATGAGGATAACAGCAGCGATTTCCATATTACGGACATTACGTTTACCATGAACCAGCCGCTTGCTGTGGATGTGCAGACCGATGGCACGGACACGGCTGCAGGAACGGATGCTTCTTCCACTACCGCACCGGATGCAGAGGCATCTTCTGCATCCGAAAGCCAGAGTGAGGAGAGCACACAGGGGGCAGATGCAGCAGAACAGGAAACGACAGGACCAGAGCAAAAAGAGGTTCGGGGATATTATGCCTCTATCGGTATCCGCTATGAGGCAGGCTATGCCGGATTAAAGGAAATGATCGCTTATGTCAACAATTTTAAGGATCGTACAACGATTTCACAGTTTACGGCAAATTATGATGATTCCACCGGAAAATTAAACGGGGAGATGACCCTGAATATGTACTATCTGGAGAACACCGGAAAAGAGTATGTTCCACCGGTATTCCCGAATATGTCAAAAGGTGTGATGAGTATTTTTGGCAGAAGCACATCGCTTGAAACCGCACCGTAAAACGGATGGGAAGGAGGCCCGCAGATGAAGAGACAACCGAATAACAATGGTGGATTTTCCCTGCTGGAAGTCATCCTTGCCATGGCAATTCTTGCTATTATTTCCATTCCGCTGCTGTCTTATTTTACGCAGTCCATGAAGTACAATGCGATGATGGCGGACAAACAGCATGCAACCAATCTGGCGCAGGAAGTGCTGGAGGATTTAAAAAACCAAAAAGAGCTGGCTGTGGTGACGACAGGGGCAGGCTTTCGTGTTCCCTATCTGGAAGGAAAGGGCTACACCCTGCTCAGTGAGACTCCGGCGGCTGCCCCGGCACCGGCATTTCAGGCGGAGAATGTGTACTACGCGGCGGCAGGCACTTCTGGCAGCACGTATGATGTCGAGGTTTCTGTCAGTACGGCTGCAGCTGAAAATGACACCAATATCCCACAGATCGAAGGGATTGATGACACAAAGGATGTCGTGGCACTGGAACATAACCAGCTGCAGGAAGCAATGACGTATTTTTCGGAAAAAAATATGACATATGCCGCTGCACATCCGGGAACGCTTCCGCTTGGGGATAGCGAACTGCAGGCGAAGATGAAGCGGAAATTTTCGGTCACGGCAGACAGTACGCATGTCCGGGTGGCATGCAGCTATACATGTGGGGAAACAGGCGATGAGGTATTGGGCATAGATCCTTCGGAAGTATACGAATGTAATGAGTTTGCAGAGGAAGACATCCGTGACGTGGAACATATTTACCTTATGTACCATGTGGCGCAGGATAGCGATACGATGGAGGTTACATACGCTGCCGGTGTGAACCCTAAGCTGGTGTTTGTATGCCAGAATATTGCGGATGTCAACAGCATCAGACCGGATTATAAGATGACGGTATTGCCGCAGGGATGCCCGATGCCGTCTGTGGCATCAAACCTTGGCAACAAGTCGTATCCGGATGATCCGGCTGCGGTGACCAACAAGGGAGCAATTTATCAGGACAGCTTTAAGCTGCCGGCTGGGTCGGTTGCCCCTCTGGTGGCAAGCAGCGGGGGAGTGCGAAAGGTCGATCTGACGGTCTGTGTATATAAGAAAGGCAGGGGCGGAAACCACCCGGATAAGGAAAAGTACCGTTATATTACGGTCAGCACGTCGAAAGGAGAGTAGCGATGAAAAGAAACCGGTTCAAACAGGATAACCGTGGCGCCTCCCTGCTTGCCGTACTGGTTCTGATGGTTGTGGTAAGCCTGATTGCCGTGGTGATCACGAAGATTACGATTGTCAATATTGAGATGAAGGAAGTGGAACGCGGCACGAAAAAAAATTTCTACAGTGCGGATGAACTGATGGATAATCTGCGTGCCGGTGCAAGGGAACTTGCAGAGCAGTCACTGGAGAAAGCGTATGCGGATGTCCTTGAAAATTACCTGACGTATTCTGCTTCCGGCGGGGATGTGCAGAAAGTATTTGCCACCAGATATATGGACGGGCTGCAGAAGCAGTTTGCAGAAAACCACACAGATCCGGCAGTTGGTGCATCGGATACCATGGACGCTTCCGGCAACGTGGCGTACCGGGTTTCCGGCTATGATACGGATACGGTAAAAAGCTGCATCAAAGAAGCCGCAGACCAGGGGTGTTATATTCCTGCCGCGGATCCAAAATATGAGGTGGATTACGGTGCAGGGACGTTTACGTTAAAGGGTGTGCAGATCCGGTATAAGGATGCACAGGATTATGAGACAACGATCAAAACCGACCTTGTGTTTTCCACTCCGAAGATGAATTTCTCCGGCAGTGGGCAGGTGCAAGAGTTTATGCGTTACGCGCTGATAGCCGACAGACAGATCAACATCGGGGCACAGAATGTGACGGTGGATGGCAATGTGTATGCCGGGGCAGACGGAATTTATGCTTCCACGGGCGGAAACGGTACGATCAAGGGGAAGACGGTTCTTACACGTGGGGATATCGTGACGGAGAGCGGATCAGACCTGATGGTCGGGGACGGCAGTTCCTCGATCTGGGCGGAAAATATAAGGACATCGTCTGCCGGGACAAACGGTGCTTCCTCTATCCATATGAACGGAAATATGTATGTGGCGGATGATCTGGAACTGGCTGGCAGGGGGAGTTCCGTGACTTTGCAGGGCAATTATTACGGCTATAATTTCCAGAAAAATTATGGCGCACAGGATCCGGATTCCGCGAAAAAGGCGGAGTTTAGCAGTGCCATGATGGTCAATGGAAAAAGCAGCCATCTGGATATCAAAGGGTTGAATTACCTGCTTTTGGCAGGGCGGACGTTTATTTCGCGAAAGCTCGATGCCAGTAACGAGGATATTCTGATGGGCGAGTCCATCTCCGCGCGGACGAACCAGCTGGCATATTATGTTCCACTGGAATATGTGTCGGGAGATGGCAGAAGTCTGGATCAAAAGAAGTATGCGGCATATACCGGAATCAGTGAAAGTACGCTGAAAGGATATTTAAACAGCAGCCGGCAGGTGGTTCCCTATTATTTTCCGGGTGGGGTCTATTATTACCTGAATTTTAATTCGGAGAAGTCTGCGAATGACTTTTTTTCCGAGTATTATGTGAACAATCAGGGGAAAACGGCACAGTATGCCAATATCTATCTGGATGAGGATGCATTGATTGTGGATTCCAATACGATTATGACGTTTTCCGGGGACATTTTAAAACGGGCGGCTTCTGCAGATATGCTGGAGGTTGGAACGTATACGATTGCACCGGACAACTGGAAAGACAGCAGTGGTTTATACTGGAAGTACTGTTCAAAGCTTGCCGTGCGCTATAAGTCGCTGGAACTGGGACTGACGGATCAGGGGCAGGGAGTGACCGAAGACAATGTCCGTCTGACGTCTACGGATGCCAGTGGGCATGAAGTGATTGACAAAACGGTAAATCCACTGTTTGACTATCTGATTGACCGGAGTGCATTTACCACAGAGGTGGAGAAACACAAGGCATCCCCGACGGCTTCGGAAACGGTGTATTCCCCGGCCGCAGATGTATACCTGATTGAAAATGCCGGAACTTATGCACTTCCAGCTACGGTTACAAAGGGAATTGTCATTGCAACCGGGGATGTCAGGGTGTCCGGCCAGTTTGAGGGAATGATTATTTCCGGTGGGGTGATCTCTTTTGATTCCAACGCTTCGGTACGGGGAAACAAGCTTTTGGTTTCCCAGCTGTTTACCGAGGACCAGAAACGGGATACTCCGCTGTTTTCCCAGTTTTTCAAAGGCTGTTCTTCCCTTGCGGCATCAAATATTTCCGGAAACCTTGATCTGGATTCTTATTTGAACTATGATAATTGGAAGAAGAACGGGTAAGGGGTGTGCCAATGAAGAAACGAAAACTTTTGGGGCAGAATGGAATTACGCTCATTGAAATCATTATCGTTATTGCGATTATTGGCATTCTTGCAAGCACGTCTGTCATGATGATCGGGCATCTGCACTATGCCAATACGCAGAAGGTGGTAAGGACGCTGGATTCTTCGCTGGATGCGCTTCAGGTCAGGACGATGAGCAAAGCCGGCAGTTCTTATCTGTATATTTACAAGCTGGACAATGGATATTATACGCGTGTCCTGTCCGATAATCTGGGCAGTTTTGACGATACAAAGCTGACATCTGACGGGACGAAGCTGTGTAATAATACAATTAAAATCCGTAAGGACAGCAGCACCGGGGAGGAACTGACAGAACCGGGTGCCGGTGGGACATTTATTAAGATTGCCTATAAGAAAACGGCATTTTATGACGATTGTACAAATGTGAATGCCATTTATATTGATGGTGTCCCGGCATACACAATCCGGCTGGTGAAAGATACCGGCAGGCATTTTACGGAGCAGTAACTTTTTAAAGGGGGTGGCAGTGTGCCGAACGATCATAGGGGAATTACGCTTGTGGAACTGATTATCGCGATTGCAATTTCAACGGTTATTTTAGGCGCTGCAACGCTTTTCCTTGGAATGGCGCACAAAAATTATAACCACGCGTCTGCGCAGATTGATCTGCAGTCGGAGTCACAGATTCTGATGGAGCAGATCGGCATGTGGGTGATGGAAGGAAACCGGGTGGAGGAACTTGACCCATCCGTGTCCGGTGTCCGTGGGATCGCCATTTATACGATTCCGAACACCCCGTCGGTAACCAATCCGGCAGGTGCCGCAGCCCCGGAGGCTGCAAGCAAGCGGGTGATCTGGATCTCTGCAGGTGGAAAGAAATTATATACAAAGAAAATGGCTGTGGCAGATCCAAAAACCGATACAACGGTGATTTCTGCAGCTACGGATGAGGTGCAGGAAAATCTGATCGGCGAATATGTTACGGCATTTACCGGCACAGTAAATGCTTCCACGGAAAAGGCATCCGTTGCGGTTTCTTTTGATATGCAATATCTGGAACAGAAGTATACGATACAAAATGAATTCAAGCTGAGAAATGTACTCAGGTAAGGAAGGGGCGTTCGTATTGAAGATGGTAAGATGGCATCGGCAGAAAAAAAATAACGGAAACAGGAAAAAGAGAATTGCATCCGCAGTCTGTATGCTGGGGGTGCTTGTTGTCTGTCTTGGGGTTGTCGGGTACCGGAATAAATTAAAGGCGGATGAGAAACTTCCGGTGATGACAAGAGGGGTCGTTGACCAGATAGAGCAGATTCCGGAGTCGAAGCGCAACATTTACGATGCGAATGCCGCAGCGGCAAAGCTTGGAACCAGGGAAAATCCGTTTCTGATTCTTGAAATTGTGCCTTATGAAGAATACGCAGAGTTTGGATACCAGATCAGTGGATGTGAACCGGTAAATGTGGAAGAGATGCGTTATGGGGATGGGGATCTTACAACGGTTACATCCATAACCGGTGCAAAATACGAACAGAAAAAGGCTTATTTTTTCCCGGATGAGCCGGAAGGGGACATTTCAAAATATTCTGGAAATATGCGTGTCTGTGAGGATGGCATGAAAGATGCAGAATATACCGGATACTATGAGCGCGTCAAAGATGGGGAAGGAACGTTTGTCCAAAAAATTGTAAAAGGGGAAGACGGAAATGAAAGCTTATCGTTTGTCAGACAGGATCATGGAAATATTATCTGGCATACAGTAAATGATTTCGAAAAATCGGATTATAAAGATCAGACATTTGATGAAAGGACGGATCGTGAACTTACCAATGAGGGCGACCGGATTTATACAAAAAGAAAAAGTACCGGTGATAAATCAAAGGATAATATCAATGTAACAGAGAATTACTATCTATATAAAAACAATGATTATTTTTTAAAGGACAGTATCGGCTGTAAAACACAGGAGGAAGCAGACAATTATTCGGTGATTATTAAAACGATTACACCGGAAGAGCTGAATGCACAGCCGAAATGGGCAGATTATGCGGATCTGTATGTGGTATCTCCGAAAATGCATTCCGGGGATGATAATATCAGAAAGATCTGGAAAGAACATAACAGGTATGGAAAGCATTCCTCTGTCTCATCTTATACGAATGGATTTAATGGATCGAAAGATATCAGCTGGGATGTTGTCAAGAAAATGTATAAGAAGATCAATCGGGAGGAGAACTATGCCCCGATTTTTATGGATTCCGGGGTGTATATAGCTACACAGGGATCTTTAAGTGGGGGAAAATCGGTTACGTTTCATATTTTGGAC
>ENA-OPAK01000624-OPAK01000624.1-human-gut-metagenome-genome-assembly--contig:-NODE-624-length-12481-cov-2.835828_pt1 | contig 12481 bp, 6 predicted proteins | sample MGYA00241055_ERZ501426 | MGnify/ENA primary metagenome ERZ501426 (study PRJEB25962, sample SAMEA2042626) | human gut metagenome | biome: human gut; feature: human-associated habitat; material: faeces... | reverse complement strand
TCTGTGGTTCCAGGATGGAAGATATGTTGAGAAGGCAGTACAGTTAAAGGAGAAACTTGGTGTTGTTCTTACTAAGACACAGAAGGGTATCTTAGAGGATGTAAAGAAGAGAAAGGATGACATTGAGGCTACTAAGGAAGAACTTTTTGCTAAACAGAAGGCATTGATAGATCTTAAGAGAGATGATGTTGAGGATGTTTTCAGGGAAGAGGAAGAAAATGAGGCTGAAGAAAATGATGATAAGGAAGATATTCCTGAACAGCCGGTATTTAAAAAGAAAAACCGTTCTAAAGCAAAAGAAGTTCATCTTAATGTACCAGAATATGACAGGGAGAAGGAAGAGGGACCTCTTTCAATGGACCTTGTACAGAATGACCAGAATAGCGAGATTAAGGATTTCATAATGAAAGCCTTAAATAAGTCAGATAAAGCAGAGGCTGATAACCAGCAGACAGTATCTGCACGTAAGATAGAGACACCACAGGTAGAAAAACCTGAAGTGCAGGAAACTATGACAGAGGATGGTGAGAAATCATTTTCTAATGAAATTAACAAGGCTAATCTTTCATTAAAGGAACTTATCGCAAATGCAAAGCAGAAGCTTGAAAATAATTATGATAAGATTAATAAAGAAGATGAAGCCGAGCAGAGAAGAGAAGCAGAGGCTCGTATTAATGAGAAGGCAAAGAACATTGATATTAATGTTCCGGTTCCGGATTACAGCCTTTATGATACAAAAAATCTTCAGGAAGAACTTGCTGCTAACATGAGCGATCTGTTCAAAGCTGATGAAGAAGATGAGGATGTTAAGACATTTGTACCAGCTTCTAAGAATAAGGAAGAACAGCCTGCAGAGGAGGTTAAGACTCCGGCTCCTGTAGCTGAACAGGTTGTTAATGATGATGCAGAAGCTCAGGAAGATGATGACCAGATTGAAGGCCAGATGGATATAACAGAGTGGATGCAGTCTGTAAGAGAAGAAAAGTATGGCAAGCAGGATACTAAGGAATTCTCAAAGTCAGAGCTTGAGCGTTATCTTGATGAGAAAGACGAGAAAAGTGCAGCTTATGAAAAACTCGTAGAGCAGAAGAAAGCAGAAGCACTGGCTGATGGTAAGGAGATTGATAAGGAAGGAGCAAAGAGAGCAGCTCTTGCACAGATGGCAGTTGATTCAGCGAGAATGGATCTTGCAATAAGAACAGGTAAGGCTGCAGCGAGACTAGAGCAGGCAGCAACTGCTATAGAGAATGAAGATATTCCTTTAGTTACAGCACAGATACCAACTGTGTCAGAATCAATGATTTCAGATATCAATTCAATTATGAATGAAGATATTGATAATAAAGACAATAAAGAAGAAGGTGAGGAGGCTGTTGTACTAGATGAGGTAGCTGCAGGTGTTGAGCCGGAAGAAACAGTAATTCCATTCACCAGACAGGAAGAAGAACAGCCATTGACTATGGAAGAAGAGATTGAAGAAACTGAGCAGAGAGAGAAGAAGCTTACAGGAGAGCTGGCAAAGATATTCAGAAAGTACAGAGATATGCCAGGTCTTGAGGAACAGTTAGCTGATCTTTTCGATACAATTGATGATGAAATGCAGATGAATTCATCAGCATCAGGAAATATTCTTATTTCTGGTAATTCAAGTTCTGATAAGACAGACCTTGCAAGAACTATAATAAGAGCTATTAATACTTTATATCCAGACCAGCCAAAGAAGATTGCTAAGACATCAGGAGAGAGTATTAACCAGAGAGGTATTGCCAAGGCAATGGGAAGACTTAAGGGAACAGCTCTTATTGTTGAAGGCGCAGGAACAATCCAGCCTAAGAGAATTAATGAACTGCTTAACTGTCTTGAACAGGATACAGGAAGAATGATTGTCATATTTGAAGATTCAGATACAGACATGAATGTTCTTATCAACTTTAATCCTGAGCTTACCAAGACATTTAACCATAGAATTGTGCTTAAGCAGTACACAGTTAACGAGCTTGTTGAGATGGCAAAGAGATTTGCAAGAAAGAGACAGTATGAGGTTGATGATGATGCATTACTAGAACTGTATCTTAAGATTGACAAACTTCATAATGTGAATGATAATATTAAACTTGATGATATCAAGGAAATTATCAATCAGGCAATTGTCAACTCTGAAAGAAGAGCATCAAGAAGATTCTTTGGCGGACTTAAGAAGAAGAGAAGCGAGAATGGTGATGTTATATTTTTGACAGAGGCAGATTTTAAAGACAGATAACTTATAATATTATGCACAGATGTGCTTACACAGGGAGGAAAATATGATTAACATCGATGAAATGTCAATTAATGCAATCAGGGTATTGTCAGCAGATGCAATCCAGAAGGCGAATTCAGGACATCCTGGACTTCCACTTGGAACTGCACCAACAGCTTATGAATTATGGACTAACCATATGAATTACAATCCTGCTGATCCTAAGTGGGAGAATAGAGACAGATTCGTTCTTTCTGGCGGACATGGTTCAATGCTTCTTTACTCATTGTTCCATTTACTTGGAATTGGCAATCTTTCTTTAGATGATGTAAAGAATTTCAGACAGATGGGCTCAAAGACACCAGGACATCCAGAGTATGGTCATACAGTTGGTGTTGAAGCAACAACTGGACCTCTTGGACAGGGTATGGCTATGGCAGTTGGTATGGCTATGGCAGAAGCACATCTTGCATCAGTATTCAATAAAGACGGATACAATGTAGTTGACCATTACACATATGTACTTGGTGGAGACGGATGTATGATGGAAGGTATTTCATCAGAGTGTTTCTCACTTGCAGGAACATTAGGTCTTTCAAAGCTTATTGTATTCTATGATTCTAACAATATATCAATTGAAGGAAGCACAGATATTGCATTTACAGAAAATGTAATGAAGAGATTTGAAGCATTTGGCTTCCAGACAATCGAGGTTGCTGATGGCAATGATATCGAAGCTATCGGCAAGGCTATTGAGGAGGCTAAGGCTGATAAGGAAAGACCTTCACTTATTAAAGTTAATACACTTATCGGATACGGTTGTCCTGCAAAGCAGGGTAAGGCAAGCGCACACGGTGAGCCTCTTGGTATTGATAATGTTGCAGCACTTAAGGAAAATCTTAACTGGCCATGCAAGGGTGATTTTGAAGTACCACAGGAAGTATATGACCATTATAAAGAGATAGCAGCAAGAATGGCTGAGCCAGAGAAAGAATGGAATAAGCTCTTTGCTGAATACTGTGAGAAGTTCCCTGAGATGAAGGAACTCTGGGATAAATATTACAATGGATGTGATATGTCCGATTTATTCAATTCTGAGGAATACCTTGCGAAGCCAGAGAAGGCAGAAGCAACAAGAAGTTCAAGTGGAACAATTCTTAACATGATTAAGAATCTCATGCCTAACCTTATTGGTGGTTCAGCAGATTTAGCACCATCTAATAAGACTAACATGAAGGATGCAGGAGATTTCTCTAAGGAGAATTATGCAGGAACTAACCTTCACTTTGGTGTAAGAGAACAGGCTATGGCAGCAATTGGTAACGGACTTGCACTTCATGGTGGATTAAGACCATTCGTTGCAACATTCTTCGTATTCAGTGATTACACAAAGCCAATGGCAAGACTTACATCACTTATGAAGCTGCCACTTATATATGTATTCACACATGACAGTATCGGAGTTGGTGAGGACGGACCTACACATGAGCCAATTGAGCAGCTTGCAGCATTTCGTTCAATGCCGGACTTCACAGTATTCAGACCATGTGACAGAACAGAGACAGCACTTGCATGGGAATATGCTATTGAATCTAAGGACGAGCCAACAGCTTTAGTTCTTACAAGACAGAACCTTCCACAGATGGCTGGTTCATCAAAGGAAGCACTTAAGGGAGCATATATTCTTGAGGATTCAGATAAAGAGACTCCGGATGGAATCATCATTGCAAGTGGTTCAGAAGTAAACCTTGCTGTATCAGCAAAGGCAGAGCTTAAGAATGCAGGAATAGATGTAAGAGTAGTAAGTATGCCATCTATGGACGTATTCGAGAAGCAGTCAGACGAATACAAGGAATCAGTCCTTCCTAAGAGTGTAAGAAAGAGAGTTGCAGTTGAGGCACTTTCAGACTTCGGCTGGTACAGATATGTAGGACTTGACGGTAAGGTAATCTGCATGAAGACATTCGGAGCTTCAGGTCCGGCTAACCAGTTATTCGAGCATTTCGGATTCACAGTAGAGAATGTAGTTAATACTGTTAAGAGTCTTTTCTAAGAAGATATAACAATATAAGAAGAATTAATATAATAAAAACAGGGATTTCGGTTATTAAATGTAACTGGAATCCCTGTTTTTTTATATTGTCAAGTGCAGAATGTGCCATATATTACCGAATGTGCCAAAACTACCCGATATTAATGTGACGTATATTACCGAATATGCCATATATTGCAGAATATGCCAAAACTATTGCATGATGCCAGGGTGCTGTATTAAAATAATTGTCTTTCTCATCGTACGAATATTTCATAATTCCATCGTAACTGTCAACAATTCTTTTAATGCTTCGTGTTCCAAGACCATGATTAATAGTGTCCAGTTTGGTTGTGTACGCTTGACATGATATCTATAGTTAATTAAACTAACTATAGATGTAGTAACTTTAAGGGGGATTACAATGAGAAGAATTGCAGCAGGATTAATGGTTGTAATGTCAGTTTTGCTTGTGTCGTGTAAGGGGAAAACAGGTAATACGATAACCGTAGGAAGCGATAAGCTTGATAATACGCAGTCATATTTTTCTGAAAGCATGCATAAGGCAGCAAGATGTGATTCAGGATATTATTACCTTGATAAATGTGGCGCATCAGCTGATAATCTTATGTTTTATGATGATAAGTCAGAAGAAAGCATTGTGTTATGTAATAAACCACAATGTGGGCATGATGGAGAAGAGTGCATGGCATATATTTCAGGAAGTGAGTTTAAAAGTGAGTTGTATTACTATAATTCGTACATATATATGATAAGTTCCAAGGGAAATCTTGTACGGATAAGTGCTGATGGAACACAGAGAACAGACCTTGGAAGCATATGCGTCCTGAGTGGACAGGATAGTGTGTCAATGTGCTTCAATGATGGATATGCATATGTATCTCAAGAGATAACGGGAGATATAGAAGGTAATGTAACAGTAAGGCTGCACAGATTTAATCTTGATACGGGTTTGAGCGATAAAATATATGAAGAAACGGGATATGGGATAGGAATTAATTCACTTAAAACATATGGCAGTGACACATTTTTTTTAAAGACATCTGTTTCAAAAGATGATAAGGGATTATATTCGTTGGAAGGAAAAGGAATATTCAGAATTACAGGGGAAAATACTGAATGTCTGCTTGACAAGAATGTGTATAGTTACTGTATAGATGCAGACAATAACAAGCTGTATTACAGTGGGCTTGGAGATGGAATGATATATGAATATGATCTTGGCAGCGGTAAGTCAGAAAGCATATATGAAAGTGACAATGATACAGGATATTTTTATATAACATTTGACGGAAATTATATCTGGATGGATGATGAAGGATATAAGAGTATGGCAATGTATTTTAACAAACAGAGCAATTCACTTGATTATACATTATATCAGTTAGACAGAGATGGAAAGCTTGTAGCAAAGAGGACAATTCCAGACGAGGAAAAGATATTTTCAATTATGCATGGGGATAGCAGGAGAATGTTTATGTTCTCATTTGTGAACAACAGAATTGTATATATTGATAAGAGTAACATTGAAAAAGGGGATATTAAGGAACTTAGGTAGATGAAAGAACTGGGGAGACTGCTTAATAGAAAAACAATATTGCTAATTCTGGCTGCGGCATGTATATGTGTCGTGGTTGTTTTTGCAAAGGACTTTTCAGACTGCGGAATAGATAATTATAAGATTAAAGTAAGAGAGTACAACTGGCTGATTAATGGGCATACAGATGAACAGATACAGCAGCATGCTGACGAACTGGCACAGGATGATAGAAGAATATTTAAGAGACTTGCAAAGGAATACAAGGAAAAGTCTGATTATATTGATGGATATACAGAAAGTGTCAAAACAGTTATTACAAATGCCTTGAATATGAAAAAATTCAGTGTGTTCGGTACATCAGAATCAATAGCTAATATCAATAAAACGGAAAATGATTATAAAAGGATTGAAAATGTACAGGTTAGGGAATTAAACAGTAGGGCAGTTGAGCAGTTTCTGAAGAATGATATTTCTATCTATATCGTTCTTGCGTTGATGATATATATTATTTATAACATTTACGAATACAGGGATAATGGAATGTGGCAGATTATCTATACTGCTGTCAATGGAAGAATAAGACTTGCAGTTAAGGACACTGCTGCAGTCGGATTGGGTGCTTTATTTGTATCACTGATTATGCAGTTATGCGGTCTTGTCTCTATGCTTGTGGTGTATGGTGGCTGGGATTTCCTTACCGCACCTGTACAGTGTCTGAAAGGGTATAATAATTTCACTTATCCGATAAGCGTAATGACATATCTTTTTATAAGATATATGATTATATCTTTGATAGTTATTGCAATAGTGCTTGTTATATCACTCGTATTTGCATTATGCAGGAAAAGAATCAGTTCAGTTGTGCTGGTGGGTATAATTGCCGGAGCGGAAGCATTTGCATACCAGAATATATCAATGCAGGGCAGGTTAAGAATTTTCAAGAAGATTAATATAATAAATGTGATGAATGTAAGCAATATACTTAGGAAGTATGATAATATCATGATAGCAGGTGTTCCTGTGAGCATGGTAAATGTGCTGTGCATGGTGTGTATTATTATAGCTGTAATATCAGCAATATTTCTTGTATTACTTGGAAAGGTTATCCGTCCGGGAAGAACCGCTGGCTTTATAGGAAAAATGATTGAAAAAATCGGACATGTGGTTCAAAGGATTTTGTCCAGACTTCCGCATTTCTGGAAAGAAATGTACAAATTTTTAATAACAGCAAGAGGCTGGATTGTAATATGTGTTGTTGTGTTTATAACAATATTTATATGTAATAACCAGAAAATAGCATATTCTGAAGATGAAAAGAAGCGTGATGAATATTATCAGCAGTATGGTGGCAGGGATTACAGTGGATTTACCAGTCTTATAGAGCAGAGACAAAATGATGTTTATGAGGCACAGGCAAAGCTGGATGCTGCAAGAGAACAGTATGAGAGGGGAGAACTTAGTGAGGATGATGTAAGCAGATATGTGTACAACCTCATGGATGCTACGAGACTGCTTGATAACATGAGCGAATATATGCAGCAGATTGAATATGTTTCACAGATAAAAGAGCAGTACGGAATAGATGCGTATGTTATGTCACAACGGGGATACGACCAGATATTTGGCAGTAAAGGAGCAACGAGAAAACTGCTTATATATATTATACTCGGATTTGGAGTTGTTCTTATTGCAGAGACTGAAAGCTCAGTGGAATATAAGAATGGAATGAATATGCTTATTGGCTCGTCTAAGAAAGGGAGAAGATGGGAACATACAGTTAAGGCAGCTGCTGTATGCATATTGGTGGGGGTAAGTGCATTTTTACTGTATATAATCGAAATGATAATAATGTATAAGGCTTATGGTATGCCATATATTAATGCACCGCTTATAAGCCTTACTTATATGAATACAGCAAAGGTATTCAGGAATATAACGATAAGCCAGTATATGCTTATTCTCATGGCAGAGGAGATACTATTCGCAGTAGCAGTCGGACTTGAAACAGTATTCGCTTCAAGGCACATTTTTAAAAAGAATTCGGGGAAAGGAATACCTCTGATTATAGTTATTAATACTGCTATATTATGTATTATTATGTGAGGGGAATGTATGAGAATTAAACAGTTTGTAATAATGATAATGATTATATGTGGCTGTGTATCAGCTGGATGTAAGAATAAAGAAGTACAGGAGAGTGACAAGACAGCAAGTGAAAGCAGCCGTTTAGCCAGACAGGAGGTGGAGTATCCTGAAAAAGAATATACATATGAAGATTGGGAACAAGTGGGTGAATTCAAGATAAACAGCAGGTCTGTAGAACAGGATGTACATGACACAGATACATCATATCTTTATATAATGGGATTTTCGTGGCCAGTGCTGTATGATAAAGAGTCTGTAAAGTTTATAGAATACACTGCGTATAATGCACGTGTGCAGTTTGAAAAGAGAGAGGTGCAGCTTAAGGAATTCCTTGATAAAAAGGTTATTAAGACGCAAAGTAAAAAGATATCGGGAGCAGAGCAGGAAGAACTGGATTTAATATTGTATATGGAATTTCCAACAAGTACATATTCATGGTATATGAATAAACAATCATCAGATACGGTACTTAGGGAAAGAAACGACATGCTTAATGCCATACTTATAGAGGCAAAAGTTATATATAATGATGGAAAAGAGGAGACTTGTTATTATAGGATTCAGACTGGAACAGCAGATAGTTATATGTTGTTTAAGAGAAACTTGTAGTTGTAAATGAAAACTTTTAGAAATGCTTTTCGTATATATTTAGGGGGTACATATGCAAAAAAGAATTATAATAAAAATTATATTTTGTCTGATATTGTTTATATCAGCAATAGCTGCCATAATTATAAAATTGAACTCGGATAAACCTAAAGTTGGTATATCGAGATTTGAGCTGTATTGTAAGACGATTAATGTTGACTATGATGACAAAACATATTCAATTGATGATAAGCAGAATATTCATAAAATAGCAGAGTATGTCAGTAATATTTACAAGAATTCAGTGCCTGTTGTTGATACAGCAGAATCTTATGATATTGTGGTAGATTTTAATAATAAGATAAAAATTAAGATTTCAAATAACGAGAATAGAATGTATTTGTTTGAGGCTGAATCTGATAAATCAACATATAATTGTAAAGGTCATGCCCAAATATCTGATAGGCAGATAAAAGAACTGATAAACATGATGGAAAGTGCAAAATAAAAATATAAATGTTCATGGAATATTTACAAAAAATTATAATAAAATTTACTTGAATTATTATACGGGCAAGCATATAATAAAAGCATAGGGTTTGTTTATAATTTAACAATCAAATATTTATGTACGGAGGTTTTATTATGGTTCGATTTACTTTACCAAGAGATTTGTATCATGGAAAGGGTTCTTTGGAAGCCCTCAAGACACTTGAAGGAAAGAAAGCTATCATCTGCGTTGGTGGCGGATCTATGAAGCGTAACGGTTTCCTTCAGAAAGCAGAGGATTACCTCAAGGAAGCAGGAATGGAAGTTAAGCTTTTCGAGGGTATCGAGTCTGATCCATCAGTTGAGACTGTTATGAAGGGCGCTGCTGTTATGACAGAGTTTGAGCCAGACTGGATTGTTGCTATCGGCGGAGGTTCTCCTATTGATGCTGCTAAGGCAATGTGGATTAAGTATGAATATCCTGATACAACATTTGAAGATATGTGCAAGGTATTCGGTCTTCCTAAGCTTCGTAAGAAAGCTCATTTCTGTGCAGTTTCATCTACATCAGGAACAGCTACAGAGGTAACAGCATTCTCTATTATTACAGATTATGAGAAAGGTATTAAGTATCCTATAGCAGATTTCGAGATTACTCCTGATGTTGCTATTGTTGATCCTGAGCTTGCAGAGACTATGCCGGTTAAGCTTGTTGCACATACAGGTATGGATGCCTTAACTCATTGCATTGAAGCATATACAAACAAGTTTGCACATCCTATAGTTGACATGTATGCACTTCAAGGAATTAAATTAATCGCAAACAACATATTTAAAGCTGTAACAGACGGGAATAACGTTGAATCACGTGAGGCAATGGCATTAGGAAGTATGTATGGTGGTTTATGCCTTGGACCTGTTAATACAGCTGCTGTTCATGCCTTATCATATCCACTTGGAGGAGAGTTTCATATATCACATGGATTGTCAAATGCAATATTGCTACCTTCTGTCATGAAGTTTAATTACACCGCGAATCCTAAAAAGTATGCAGATATAGCAATTGCATTTGGTGCAAAACGTGGAACAACAGATGAAGAGACGGCTCTAAATGGAGTTGATTATATAACAAACCTTTCAATAAAATGTGGAATACCTACATCACTTACAGAAATTGGCATTCCGCAAGAAGCAGTAAGCCGTATGGCAAAAGCAGCAATGAAAGTACAAAGGTTACTAAAGAATAATCCACGTGAAGTTACAGAAACAGACGCATGTGATATTTACAACAATCTATACAAATAAAACAAGACCATGGATACGAACAAAAAGCCAATATTAGCATTAACAATGGGCGATCCTGCTGGTATTGGTCCTGAAATAATAATAAAATCTCTTGCTTTTAAAGAGACCTATAATAAATGTAATCCTGTTGTTATTGGTGACGCGTCAATAATGGAATATACAGTCAAACAATGCAATATATCTTTATCTATTAATGCTATTGATGATATAAAAGACGCAATATTTACCTATGGGACAATAGACGTATATGATTTAAAATGTATCAATATGGATACATTCAAACAGGGCAAGGTAGATGCTCAATGCGGCAATGCTGCATTTTTTGCGGTAAAAAAGGCCATTGAACTGGCTATGGCTAATATCGTCGACGGCACTGTAACTGCTCCACTAAATAAAGAATCCCTAAATATGGCAGGACACCATTTTGACGGTCACACAGAAATATATGCCCATTTTACGAATACAAAGAAATATGCCATGCTGCTTGCTGATGAATTTATGCGTGTAATTCATGTTTCAACACATGTACCACTTCGAAAAGCATGTGACTTAGTGAAAAAACAACGCATAATTGATGTCACCGAACTAATATATAATGCATGTCAACAATTTGGCATTTCACATCCCCAAATAGGCATTGCCGGTCTTAATCCTCACGCTAGTGACAATGGACTTTTCGGTGATGAAGAAAGGAATGAAATCATACCTGCTATAGAAGAACTGCGTTTAAAAGGATATGATGTAGAAGGTCCGATTCCACCAGATACATTATTTGCAAAAGCAAAATGTGGAAAATACGACGGATGCGTGGCCATGTACCACGACCAAGGGCATATTCCGTTTAAGGTCGTAGGTTTCAATTGGAATAGAGAAACAGGCCAAATGGAAAGTGCAAAAGGAGTCAACATTACATTAGGATTACCAATAATACGTGTTTCCGTAGACCATGGAACAGCGTTCGACGTTGCTGGCAAAAATATAGCAAGCCCTGATGCAATGATGCTTTCAATAGATTATGCATCACGCATGGCAATGGAAAGAATAAATAATCAGAAATAAATTTTTCAACATGATTGTTGTCATTTCAGACGATATTACAGGTGCAGCAGAACTTGGAGGTATTGCATTAAGATATGGATTAAATACAATAATTACAACAGATATCACCAATGTTCTGCCGCATTCAGATATACTTATTATTGCTACTGATACCCGTTCTGATACTGAGTCTGGCTCTGTGAGAGCTATCAAACATTTAATGTGTAAATTGAAAGATAAAGCTATTACAATATACAAAAAGACAGATTCAGTTCTACGTGGCCATATTATAGCAGAAATTAAAACGATAATCTCATATTCCTATTATAGGAACGCATTATTGTTACCTCAAAATCCGTCTAAGGGGAGAATTATTAAAGATGGTATCTATTACATCTATGAAAATAAATTAGATAAAACCGAATTCAGGAATGACCCGGAATATCCAATATTATCATCAAACGTTAATACATTATTAAATAATTCAGCCAAAATCCTCAATATAGACGATATTACTTTATCTGATAATAATATTTACATTGCAAATGCCCAAAATGAAAACGACATCATTATACAATTATCAAAAGCGCATAAACACACATTACTTTCCGGTGGAGCAGATTTCTTTAACTGCATAATAAAGAAAGAATTTAATGTTTATCCGTTAAGAAAAGAAGTTGCCAAGATTCCAAATGCGAATCGCATTATAATTGTATGCGGAAGTACACAAAGTAATTCTCTTGTCAATGAACCTTATATAACAGAGCACAACGGATATGAAGCAGTAATGCCTGATGATGTATTTAACGGACATGGAATAAATAAATGGATTATTAAGCTAAAAAAGTTATATGATAAACATGAAGCAATGATTATCAATGTGGGGAAAAAAGAAAATCGAGGAAAAGAATATGCAGTCAGACTTAAACGTATCATGGCTGAAGCCACAAGAACTCTCGTTAAAAAACATCAACCGGACATACTAATCATAGAAGGAGGAGCTACTGCATATTCAATAATTCAAAGTTTGAAGTGGTACAACCTGGAATTTAAGACGGAATACTCTCCAGGTATAGTGAGTATG
>ENA-OPAK01000623-OPAK01000623.1-human-gut-metagenome-genome-assembly--contig:-NODE-623-length-12482-cov-3.470669_pt1 | contig 12482 bp, 8 predicted proteins | sample MGYA00241055_ERZ501426 | MGnify/ENA primary metagenome ERZ501426 (study PRJEB25962, sample SAMEA2042626) | human gut metagenome | biome: human gut; feature: human-associated habitat; material: faeces... | reverse complement strand
AGACCGATGTACATTGAAATCGGCGCCGCTGTATTAGCATTTACAATATTGGTAGGTGCTATTAGTTTAGGTATAAGAAAAAAGAAAAAAAGCATCGGCAAAAAGGCTCAACAGTAAATCTGTTGGGCTTTTTCCATACAACGGACAAATTGTCCGCAAAAAATTTTTAAGGAGGGGTTTTCTTATGAGAAAATCAATTAGAAAATCATTCACAGGCAAACTGCTCGCAGTAGTAATGATGTTGACATTACTCTTTGCGGCGATCCCAACAGCAAGTGCGGCTACTGCACTTAAGACAGACCAAAAGGTAAATATCAGTGTAAAATGCACTAAACCGGGCTATACTTTTGAACTTTTCAGAGTTGCGGACCTCAAGAGCACAACAGCTACTCCGTTCAAAACAGAGTACACATCTCTTGTAAATTCAATCAGCGCAGAAATTCTTGCAGGCGACTACGAGGGCAAAAGCATCAAAGTAAAGGGTGCGATTCACACCATAAGAGATATGGGTGAGGTTGCATTCATCGTCTTAAGACGCAGGGACGGACTCATACAGTGTGTATACGAGCCGGGCAAATCCCAGTTTAGCGTCGATGATCTAAAGGAAGCAGATACCGTGGAGGTATGCGGCACATACAAGAGTGATGACCGTTCTCCAAACGGCTTCGAGCTTCGTCTTGACACTATCACAATTTTATCTGAGCCGGCGGAGCCTATGCCGCTTCAGATAAACAAATGGAAACTGAATACTTCGCTTGAGGCAAAGCTCAATAACAGGGCAGTGGCACTCAGAAATCCAAGAGAGCGTACTACGTTCCGTATACAGGAGGGCATCACAAGGGGCTTTAGGGATTTCCTTTATAATAATGGATTTACAGAGATTCATACGCCAAAGCTTGGTGCAAAGTCAGCTGAGGGAGGCGCCAACCTCTTCAAGCTTGAATATTTCCACAGACCGGCTATATTACAGCAGAGCCCGCAGTTTTACAAGCAGATGATGGTAGGTGTCTTTGACAGGGTATTTGAGACTGCACCTGTTTTCAGAGCAGAAAAGCACAATACAAAGAGACATCTGAATGAGTATACATCACTCGATTTCGAGATGGGCTACATTGACGGCTTCGAGGATATCATGGAGATGGAGACCGGCTTTTTGCAGTACACCATGGAGCTTTTAAAGACCTCATACGCCAAGGAGCTTGAGCTTTTAAAGATTAAGCTGCCTGATGTGGCAAGCATACCAAGAGTCAGATTTGACGAGGCAAAGCAGCGTGTCGCAGAAAAATATAACAGACAATTCAGAAACCCATTCGACTTAGAGCCGGAGGAGGAGGTACTTATCGGACAGTACTTCAAGGAAGAGTATGGCAGTGATTTTGTATTTGTCACACATTATCCTTCAAAGAAGAGACCGTTCTATGCCATGGATGATCCGGCAGACGAGACATACACCTTAAGCTTTGACCTGCTCTTCAGAGGCCTTGAAATCACAACAGGCGGCCAGCGAATCCACGACTACAACAAGCTTATGGAAAAAATCGCAAAGCGTGGCATGGAGACAGAGGGTATGGAGAGCTATCTTTCAGCCTTTAAGTACGGCATGCCGCCACATGGAGGTCTTGGAATAGGACTTGAGAGACTTACAATGCAGCTTATCGGAGAGGATAATGTGCGTGAGGCTACACTGTTTCCTCGTGATCTCAGCAGATTGGAGCCATAGAATTTAGCTTCTGTGGTTGTGGCGGGTGCGCATGCAGGCTGTGTGGTGGCATGTGTGTATATATTTTGCTCAGAAAATTTTTAAGCTTGTTCCGACATTTCCTGCGGATAGGTTATTGTCAGGATGTATGCTGAGAGGTATTACAGGCTGTGAGCGTCGGAACTGTTAAAAATTTGTCTTCACAATATATATGCACCCATGCGTTGCAGGGTGTTGATGCGCACCCGGATGCAAGTTTTGGCAGTCCCAGATATGCAGGATTCAATTATGGCGGGTGCGCTTTAAGGCTTAGAAGTGGCATGTGTGTATAATCCCAAGTAGAAATTAAAATATCAGGAAAGAGAGAAAGGATATCGTATGAATCATATAGGAACAAGAGAAATCGCCACAGAGCGGCTTACTCTTCGCAGATTTGAAATAGAAGATGCCGAGAACATGTTTTACAACTGGGCGAATGACCCGGAAGTGACAAAATATCTTACATGGCCGGCGCATGAAAGTGTTGATACTACAGAGACTATTTTAAAAGAATGGATATCTAAGTATGACGAAAAAGATTTTTATCAGTGGGCTATTGAGCTTAATGATCTTGAGCAGCCTATCGGAACTATAAGTGCAATTAAAACTGATGAGAGAGTTGAGTCGGTTGAAATCGGTTATTGTATCGGAAAGCGTTTTTGGAATAACGGTTATATGACAGAGGCACTCACTGCTATCATCAGATTTTTCATCAATGAGGTCGGTGCCGGACGTGTATGGGCCAGACATGATACTGAAAATCCAAATTCAGGCAAGGTGATGGCTGCGGCAGGCATGGATTATGAGGGTACTTTACGCCATGCAGGCTTCAACAATCAGGGTATATGCGATGAAGCGGTATATGCAAAGGTCAGAAGTGCAGCACTTGACGAGGAACCTGAGGAGGAGACTCCTGAGCAGCAGGCTGTTACCACAAAGGTGATGGGCGAGGACGGAGTCATGAGAAACGTAATCTCTGACGAGACTATGGAGTATGTCGGAATCCTTGCAAAGCTTGAGCTTTCACCGGAGGAGGCAGAGGCTGCCAAGAAGGATATGGCAGATATGCTTGATTATATCGACAAGCTCGAGGAGCTTGATACTTCGGGAATTGAGCCAATGAGCCATGTATTCCCTGTAAACAATGTATTCAGAGATGATGTTGTCACAAACGGTGACGGAAGTGAAGCTACACTTGCCAATGCACCGGTCAAGAAGGACGGCGGATTCAAGGTACCAAAGACAATCGGCGAATAACGGCAAGGAGGAGAAAAATGGATTTAATGTCTTTAACTGCCGTGGAACTCGGCAAGAAAATACAGGCAAAGGAAGTTACAGTGGAAGAGGCTGTAAAGGCTGCCATTGCTTCTATAAAAGCAAAAGAAGAAAAGATAAACAGCTTTGTCACAATAGACGAAGAGGGTGCACTTAAAAAAGCAGCAGAGGTTCAGGCAAAAATTGAGGCGGGAGAGCTAAAAGGAGCTCTGGCGGGTGTGCCTTTAGCCATAAAGGATAACATGTGTACAGAAGGGCTTCTCACCACATGTTCATCAAAGATACTCTACAATTTCATCCCGACCTACACAGCGGAGGCTGTTAAGCGCCTTGAGGATGCAGGCTGTGTCATCGTTGGAAAAACCAACATGGATGAGTTTGCCATGGGAAGCACAACAGAGACATCTGCCTTTGGAGCAACCAAAAATCCATGGAATACAGAGCACGTACCGGGCGGTTCATCAGGCGGAAGTTGTGCAGCAGTTGCAGCAGAGGAGGTACCGTTTGCACTCGGTTCAGATACAGGCGGATCAATCAGACAGCCAAGCTCCTTCTGTGGTGTGACAGGAATCAAGCCAACCTACGGCACAGTTTCACGATATGGACTCATTGCCTATGGCTCATCGCTTGACCAGATTGGACCTATCGCAAAGGATGTCACAGATTGTGCTGCTATACTTGAGGCAATCGCTTCATATGATACGAAGGATTCGACATCAGTAAACAGAGACGATTTAAAGTTTACAGAGGCGCTTGTCGATAACGTAAAGGGTATGAAGATTGGTATTCCAAAGGATTATCTCGGAGATGGACTTGACCCGGAGGTAAAATCGGCAATCCTTGCAGCGGCAGATGAATTAGAGAAAAAAGGTGCTGTTGTGGAGAAATTTGACCTCGGACTTGTAGAGTATGCCATCCCGGCTTACTATGTAATCGCCTGTGCTGAGGCAAGCTCAAACCTTGCCAGATTCGACGGTGTCAAATACGGATACCGTACAAAGGAGTACACAGACCTTCACAACATGTACAAGAAATCGCGTTCTGAGGGCTTTGGACCTGAGGTAAAGAGAAGAATCATGCTCGGCTCCTTCGTGCTTTCATCAGGATATTATGATGCATATTACTTAAAGGCCTTAAGGGTAAAAGCACTTATCAAAAAAGCCTTTGATGATGCCTTTGCCAAATATGATGTGATACTCGGACCGGCAGCACCAACCACAGCTCCAAAGCTTGGAGAGAGCTTAAGTGATCCAATCCAGATGTACCTCGGTGATATCTACACCATATCTGTAAACCTTGCAGGTCTTCCGGGAATATCGCTTCCGTGCGGCATGGACAAAAACGGACTTCCAATCGGATTACAGCTCATCGGAGACTGCTTTAAGGAGAAGAATATCATCCGTGCAGCCTACAGCTTTGAAAAAACAAGAGAGCTTAAGCGCAGCACTATCGCGGAGAAATACAGTAACAAAAATACAGCAGATACCAATAAATCTGCCGGTGCACAGTAGGAAGGAGGCAAAAAGGATATGAAAAACTATGAGACAGTCATCGGACTTGAGGTCCATGTAGAGTTAGCTACAAAAACAAAGATCTTTTGCGCCTGCTCCACAGCTTTCGGAGGCGCACCAAACACACATACATGTCCTGTCTGCACAGGACAGCCGGGCTCACTTCCTGTTTTAAACAAGCAGGTTGTAGAGTACGCAGTGGCAGTAGGACTTGCCACCAACTGTACTATTACACAGTACAGCAAATTTGACAGAAAGAACTATTTTTATCCGGATAACCCACAGAACTATCAGATATCACAGCTTTATCTGCCAATCTGCCGCAACGGTTCAGTGGAAATTGAGACAGCAAACGGAAAGAAAAACGTCAGAATCCATGAAATCCACATGGAGGAGGATGCCGGAAAGCTCGTACATGACGAGTGGGAGGACGTATCTATCGTAGATTACAACCGTTCCGGAGTACCTCTTATAGAGATAGTATCAGAGCCTGATATGCGCTCCGCTGAGGAGGTTATCGCATACCTTGAGACTCTGCGTCAGACCATCCAGTATCTCGGAGCATCTGACTGTAAATTGAATGAGGGCTCAATGCGTGCCGATGTCAACATCTCAGTCAGAGAGGTGGGCGCAAAGAAGTTTGGTACACGTACTGAGATGAAAAACCTTAACTCCTTCAAGGCTATTGCACATGCCATAGAAGGCGAGCGTGAGCGCCAGATAGAGCTTCTTGAGATGGGCAGAAAGGTAGTACAGGAGACCCGTAGATGGGATGACAACAAGGAATCATCACATGCCATGCGTTCAAAAGAGGATGCGCAGGACTACAGATATTTCCCGGAGCCTGACCTTGTGCCAATCGTTGTATCCGATGAATGGATTGCACAGATAAAGGCAAAGCAGCCTGAGCTTCGTCCACAGAAGCTTGCACGCTACAAGAAGGAATACGACATCCCTGAGTATGATGCAAAGATTCTCACAGAGTCAAAGCATATGGCAGACATATTTGAGGCTGCAACAAAGCTCTGCGGCAAGCCGAAGAAGGTTTCAAACTGGCTGATGGTTGAGACAATGCGACTGTTAAAGGATAACGATATGGATGCAGATGAGATAAACTTCTCACCTGTAAACCTTGCAAAGCTTGTAGATCTGGTGGATGCAGGCACGATCAACTCATCTGTTGCAAAGGAAGTATTTGAGAAAATATTCTCGGATGATATCGATCCTGAGCAGTATGTCGAGGAGAACGGTCTTAAGAGCATGAATGATGAAGGTGAGCTTAAAGCCACAATCAAGGCTGTCATCGATGCAAATCCACAGGCTGTGGAGGATTACCACAATGGCAAGAAGAAAGCCATCGGAGCACTTGTAGGTCAGACCATGAAGGCCACAAAGGGCAAGGCAAATCCTGCTGTTGTCAATAAGCTTCTTATGGAGCTGTTATAATAGATATTAAGAAAATGGATCCGGCAGGTCTTTTGATCTGTCGGTCCTTTTTTTCAAAAGCGCCTCAGCTTGCTTGCACGCATTTATTCAGTAGTGTATAATAGTTAAATGGCTGATAAAGCAGCTAAATGATACAAAGGCGGTAATTCACCTATGAATAATGATGATTTCAAGGAAGTACCTGACAATATTCAGGATAATAATGAAGAAACTACAAATAACATAGATAATAAAAACGATAACAAGGCAAACGACTACGAGGATGTATGCTATATCTGCCGCAGGCCGGAGAGCGTGGCAGGCAAGATGATACATATCCAGCCGAACCTGTGCATCTGCAACGATTGTATGCAAAAGACCTTTGACTCCATGAGCAACGGTAATTTTGGCAACTTCGGAAATCTGGGAAATATAAGCAATATGGATTTTGGCAATATGCCCAATATCAGCATGATAAATTTGTCAGATCTGACAGGAGGCATACCAAACAGCCAGAAGCTTAAGAAGAAAAAGCCAAAGGAAGAGAAAAAGGTCGAGCCGATTCTTGACATTCACTCAATTCCTGCACCGCATAGGATCAAGGCGAGTCTTGATGATTATGTGGTAGGTCAGGAGCATGCAAAGAAGGTCATGTCGGTTGCAGTGTATAATCACTACAAGCGTGTCATGGCTGACAATAAGCATAAGGCGCAGGAAGAGAATACCACTGCAAAGCAGGCTTTAAATAAATATGATGGTGTGGAGATTGAAAAATCAAATATGCTCATGATCGGATCTACAGGTTCAGGAAAGACATATCTCGTAAAGACTCTTGCAAAGCTTTTAGATGTGCCACTTGCCATAACAGATGCCACATCACTTACTGAGGCCGGATATATCGGTGACGATATCGAAAGTGTGGTAAGTAAGCTTCTTGCGGCTGCAGATAATGACGTGGAGAGAGCTGAGCACGGTATCATTTTTATAGATGAGATAGACAAGCTTGCAAAGAAGAGAAATGCCAACCAGCGTGATGTGAGCGGAGAGTCTGTGCAGCAGGGTATGCTTAAGCTTTTAGAGGGCTCAGAGGTTGAGGTGCCGGTTGGTGCCAGCAGCAAGAATGCCATGGTTCCAATGACCACAGTTGACACGAGAAATATTCTCTTTATCTGCGGAGGCGCTTTCCCGGGACTTGAGGATATCATAAAGGAGCGCCTGAACAAGGAGGCTTCTATAGGCTTCAAGGCTGATTTAAAGGACAAGTATGATGGGGATGAGAACCTGCTCATGCAGGCAACTGTTGATGATATCCGCAAATTCGGAATGATTCCTGAGTTTATCGGACGACTTCCTATCATGTTCTCACTTGAGGCTCTCACCGAGGATATGCTTGTAAAGATATTGAAGGAGCCAAAGAATGCCATTATCAAGCAGTATCAGAAGCTTCTTGAGATGGATGAGGTAAGGCTTGAGTTCGATGATGATGCGCTTTATGCCATCGCCAAGATGGCAAAGGAGAAGAAGGTCGGAGCCAGAGCTCTTCGTGCGATTATAGAGGATTTCATGCTCGATATCATGTATGAGATACCAAAGGATGACAATATCGGCACGGTTACAATCACTAAGGACTATGTGGAGAAGAAGGGCGGCCCGCTCATTCAGATGAGAGGTACACCTGAGCTTGCAGACAGTCAGCACGTTTAATTGTTAAATGATTATGAAATTGTGAATTGGCTGTAAATGATGCAACCAGGCTATGCGTAATGAATCTATGTGTAGTCTGTAATGATTTATAAACGTTCATATATCAAGAGGAATTGGAAAAATGAAAATTATCCACTGTGCAGACCTGCATCTGGATTCGAAGATGACCTCGAATCTGTCAAAGGAGCAGGCAAAAGAGAGAAAAATGGAAATACTGCGTACATATTCAAGGATGATAGAGTACGCCAAAAATAATGATGTAAAGGCGATTATCATAGCAGGCGATTTATTTGACACGAGAAATGTGTCAGCGACTGCCAGAAATCTGGTAAAGGATTCGATTACGTCAAATCCGGATATCGATTTCTATTATCTTAAGGGTAATCACGACTCGGACAATTTCATATCGAAGCTCGATGAAATCCCTGAAAACCTTAAGCTTTTTTCTAATCAGTGGACCTCATACAGCTATGGAAATATCACAATAACAGGTCTTGAGATAGACAAGTCTAACCAGGCTGTTATGTACAATTCTCTTGTGCTCGACAATGACAATTACAACGTTGTCACTCTCCACGGACAGCTCGGTGATGAGATTTCAACAGGCGACCTTAAGAATAAGGGCATTGATTATCTCGCACTCGGTCATGTGCATGAGTATCAGAGCGGACAGCTTGACAACCGCGGCATGTACTGCTACAGCGGCTGTTTAGAGGGAAGAGGTTTTGATGAGTGCGGACAAAAGGGCTTTGTGGTGCTTGATATAGATGATGAGAAGCTCACGGCAGGCTTTAGCTTTGTACCGTTTGCGTACAGGAGCCTCTACACGCTGTATGTGGATGTGACAGGAGCCATGACTACACAGGATGTGGCTGTGAAGATGGAAAAGGCCATTTCGGACAGTGAATATTCATCGAGAAGCATGGTAAAGTTCGTGCTTGTAGGTGAGGTGGACGTGGATTGTGAGATAAACACAGACTTTCTCAAGGATATGTTCGAGGAATATTTCTACTATGAAAAGGTGTATGATGAGACAAGACTTCTCATCAATTACAGTGAATACGAAAAGGATGCATCACTTAAGGGTGAGTTCATACGGATGGTGCTTGGCTCAGATATGACCGAGGAGCAGAAGTCTGAGGTCATCAGGTGTGGTATATCGGCGCTTAGCGGGGAGGAGATTTAGAAATTGAAATTAATAGCTTGTCACATAAACAACTTCGGAAAGCTGTCCGATCTTAATATCAATTTCAATGATGGAGTCAATGTCATAAACCAGCCAAACGGCTGGGGCAAGAGGACACTTGCGGCTTTTTTGAAGGCTATGCTGTACGGCTTTGATACGAAAAAGGAGCCGGGCGCCTTTGAGAGGGAAAGAAAGCTCTATAAGCCATGGCAGGGCGGCACTTATGGTGGAGAGCTTGATTTTGAGGCCGATGGAGTGGAGTACAGACTTGTAAGGACCTTTGGCCTCACAGAAAAGCAGGATGATTTTCACTTATACAGGCTTGCAACCATGGTTGAGTGTGATGATTTTTCACCACTGCTTGGAGAGGAGCTTTTTGACCTCGACCGCAGCTCGTTCAAGAGAACGATATACATAGCACAGGCAGACTGCATGTTTTCGTCATCAGACAGCATCAGCGCAAAGCTTGGCAATATGGCGGAAAATACAAATGACATCAACAACTTCGAGTCGGCGACAGCGGACATTAAGGACATGATGAACAAGATGTCACCAAACCGTATCACAGGCTCCATCAAAAAGCGTGTAAATACACTCACAGCCTTGGAACAGGAGCTTAAGAAGTATCAGGCAGCGGATGAGGCGGCAGCACAGCTTTCACAGAAAATAGATGAGAAAACTGCCCAGAAGAAGGAGCTTACCGGTATCAGAGCCGAGTACGGCAGGGCGCTTCAGGTGGCATCTGAGGACAGCAGAAAGCAGGCACTTCGTGAAAACTACGAGCAGCTTTGTGCTGTTGCAAAGGAGAAAGAGAGCATTTACAATGCTGCAATGGCAGTCTTTGGAGACAAAGCACCGGATGAGGCAGAGCTTTTGGAAAAGACAAAGCAGGCCGGAGAGCTAGAAAGCTTAAAGGCTGTAGAAGATAATCTGAGCTTTACACCTGAGGAGGAGCAGTATTTAGATACACTTTCAGGTATGTTTAAGGATGGTGTGCCATCTGATGATGGTCTTGATGAGATGCAAAAAAAGATAGCAAACATCCAGAGCGTCAAGAATGAGTATAGTCACATGGAGCTCAAGCTCTCGCAGATGACCTCACTTGCAAAGATGGCAGATGATGAGGAGGAGCCGGAGACCCCTGAGAAGACTAAGCTTGTACCTGCAGGTATTGTGCTTATGGTTATCGGTCTTTTGGCAGCGGCTGTTGCCACGGTATTCAGTCTGAATGAGAAGTACAATGTGAAGGAAATCATGTTTCTTGTGGTAGGCATAGCTGGAGTCGCTATGGCGCTTTGCGGTGTTGTCATGATGGTCTATGGAATCCGTCTGAACAACAAAAAGCAGAGAGCATACATCAGGCTTATGGCTGAGCGTGAGGAAAATATAAAGCAGAAGGAGATACCGATTCAGGAATTAAAGGAGCAGCTTGAGCAGATTCAAAGCGGCATTACATCAATGGAGCATGAGGTATCGCAGTTTTTTGACAGCTTTTCGATTGAAGCAGATGAATCGCAGTATCAGGAGAAGCTTTATGAGCTTCGCACAAAGGCTCATGACTACAGTCGTTTCAACGAGCAGATAGGAAAGCGCGCCAAGACAAAGGCTGACTATGAGAAGGCAAAGGCTTCGCTTGATGAGTATTTAAGTCTCTATGGATATGACAGTGCTGCAGAATATACACAGACACTTTCACAGATGAAAAAGCAGCTCGCAGAGGCCGGCTTTGCAAAGGAAAATATGGACAGTGCTCTTCAGAAGAAAACGCAGTTTGAGAATGACAACGATATGGACAAGCTTCTTGCACCAAATGAGTGTCCGTATACACTTGATGAGCTCAATGAGATGATTTCAAAGGTGGAAGGCAGCCTCGATGAAATCAGGGCATCCTTAGTGCAGTACGGCAGACAGATGGATGATCTGCAGGAGCAGCTTGATATGAGGGATGAAAAGGAGCAGGAGTATCGCAACTGCAAGCAGATACAGGCTGAGGAAAAGCATAAGTATGAGATACTTGGACTTACATCAGACTATCTGACCAGGGCAAGGGAGCAGTTTACTGCCAGATACATGGCACCTATTTCCAATGGATTCCAGAAGTACTTCGGTATCCTGACAGAAAATACAGACAGAGACTGGCAGGTGGATGCCAATATTTCAATAAGGATGAAGGAGCAGGGGCAGCTTCGCGATGTGAGAACCATGTCGGCAGGTTACAAGGACCTGATAGGCATATGTATGCGTTTTGCGCTTGTGGATGCGATGTATCCGGGCGAGAAGCCGTTCCTCATACTTGACGATCCGTTTGTGAATCTGGATGATGAGAAGCTTGCTCGAGGCAGAAGGCTGCTTGCGGTGCTTTCGCAGGATTACCAGGTGATTTATTTTACATGTCATGGAAGCCGCGAGTAAATTTTGGTCGAAGCTTTGTTTTATATTATGGTAGCATATTTTTATTTATAGAATATAATTATATGAGGGTCAAAATATCTTTTGACCCTCATATCTAAATATTATATCATATGAGGTAAAATATGCAGTTCATAGTATCAAAAAAGGAGTTCATTCCACCGGTAATAGCTCCTGATATCATAGAGACATTGGGCGATGATTACGAGATATGGACATATGAGGATTACGAAAGACTCCCACCACTTCTGGTGGGAGTTTATTCGTATTCGGCTATTCCAAAGTGTCTTGCTCCTTTATCCACGCAGGGACTTGTAAAGAGCGGTGTGTTCAGGCTTCAAAGGGAGTTTGTTCCGGGACTATACGGAAATGGTGTGTATGTGGTGGTTATTGACACAGGTGTGAATTATGCGCAGGAGGCTTTTATGACACCTGAGAGTAAGACGAAGATTGCAGTGCTCTGGGATCAGAATACGGATACGGTTTATTCTGAGGATGAGATAAATGCTGCTATTTTATCGGAAAATCCATATGAGAGCATACCGGGTGATGAGGATGGGCATGGTACGTTTGTGGCGAGCGTGATATGTGGCAATGACAGACCGCAGGATGATTTTGCAGGGGTGGCACCACAGGCTAAGCTTATTGTCGTGAAGCTGAAAAGGGCACCTCAAAAGCTGTATGATTTCTACTTTATTCCGGATCGTAAAATGGTGTACTCGGAGGTTGATGTGATGAGAGCAGTGCATTTTGCAGATGAGTTTGCAGGTCAAAAGGGAGCACCGGCTGTCTTTTGCATGGCGCTTGGCTGCAATAACGGAAGCCACACGGGAGCTGAGGATCTTTCAGAGTATCTGGACTATATCACGGCAAAAAGAGGCAGGGCTGTGGTTGCGGCAGCGGGCAATGAGGCGAACAGCAGGCATCATTATAAAGGGCGTATAACAGATACAGTCGATGATATTGAGATAAATGTTGAGCAGGATATGGATGGCTTTTATCTGGAATGCTGGGCACTTTCACCTGAGCTATTTACGCTTTCTGTCATATCGCCTAGCGGACAATCAAATCCAGCCGGGGTACCAATGCGAATAGACAGCGGTGAATACTCATTTCTGCTTGAAGGAACACAGGTGACTATTGACTACAGGCAGACCGGCAGACAGACGAGGGATTTGCTTATATTTATCCGCTTTGAAAAGGTGGTACCACCTTTTCAAAGCGGATAAATATA
>ENA-OPAK01000618-OPAK01000618.1-human-gut-metagenome-genome-assembly--contig:-NODE-618-length-12544-cov-2.373769_pt1 | contig 12544 bp, 8 predicted proteins | sample MGYA00241055_ERZ501426 | MGnify/ENA primary metagenome ERZ501426 (study PRJEB25962, sample SAMEA2042626) | human gut metagenome | biome: human gut; feature: human-associated habitat; material: faeces... | reverse complement strand
GAACAATGAATATATGGGAAATGAATTTAAGAGTTTAAGAAAGTCAGAAATAAGCAAGGTTGCGCCAGACAGGGCTGCTTTGATTGGAAAATTCAGCTATCTGACAGGTTCTGGCAATGCATCTGTCATGAAAGAAGTGCAGGAAGCGGATAAAAGATGGCTGTGCATGTTATTTGGAGAGCCGTATGAGGCAAAGTGTCAGGGAAAAGGCTTTGGTTCAGCAGTTCATGTATATAATGAAGATGGAGAAGAGATACTTACATATACAGGCGGTGTTGGCTGGCAGGCAAAAGAAACAAAGGCGGAGACAAAGGTTAATTCTGCTTTAAAAACAACATATTATGAAGCTTATTCGGCAGAAAGAAAGGCATTAAAGAGCAAAGAAAGTGATAATATAGCAGCAGGAGCAGATAATACATTTGATGCAAGAGCGTAGCTTATTGCAATATCTTCATAAAATATTATCGACATACGCCCATATACACGCTATAATATGTTTGCTTTAATATGTAGATATCACGAGATTAGAATAAGTAACAGAGGAAAATGTTTATGAATTATATTGTTATGGATCTTGAGTGGAATCAGAGTGCCAAGGGAAAACAATTTTCTGAGGATCATTTTCCTTTTGAGATTATACAGATAGGTGCGGCAAAAGTTAATGAGCAGCTTGATATTGTAGATGAGTGGCAGTGTACCATTAAGCCACAGGTGTATACAAAGCTGCAGAATACAGTCAAGAAGATATTAGGGATAACAGAAAATGACCTTGCTAACGGAACTGATTTCGTATCGGGTGTAACTGAATTTCTTGAATGGTGCGGTGAGGATTATACATTTGTTACATGGGGAAGCATGGATATTACTGAATTAAGACGAAATATGAAGTTTTATGATGTTCCGGAGAATTTCCCAAAGCCGCTTCTATACCTTGATCTTCAGAAACTTTACAGTATTAATTTTTCAGATGGCAAGACACGCATGAATCTTAAATCTGCAATTGATGAGCAGGGAATCAAGGGAGATGAGCATTATCATTCAGCAATGAGTGATGCAAGATATACAGCCAAGATAATGAAGACACTTGACTTTGACAGGGTTAAGAAGTTCTGCAGTATAGATACATTTACAATTCCAGAATCAAGAAAAGACGAGATATATCTTAACTTCGGGACATATGAGAAGTATATTTCTAAGGGATTTGCTACGAGGGACAAGGCTGCAAGCGACAGAACTGTACGTTCCTGCAAGTGTTTCTTATGCGGCAGGGCTATGGAAAGAACGGTAAAATGGTTTTCCACTAATTCAAAGAGTTATTATGGTCTGTTTACATGTGATGAACATGGTCTTATAAAAGGCAGATTCAAAATCAAGCAGAGTGAAAGCGGCAGATTCTATGCTATAAGAATAATGAAGTGCACTGATGAGAAGGGGGCACTTAAGATATATGAAAAGCAGATAAAAGAGAGGGAACACAGACGCAGACGTCGTCAGGCTGAGAAACTTTCAGCGCAGCAATAAAGGCATGTCAGAAAATAAACTGACATGCCTTTTTAGTGAATTAATATGTGTTAGAACATAAGACCATATATTACAGCCAAACCAAGTATTATCTGGACAATTGTGAATCTGAAAACAACTTGTGTATCTGACCAGTCTTTATTCTTTCTCATATGGTCGTGGATTGGCGTACGAAGGTTCTTCATGAGGTTGATGTGAAGAAATCTCATGAATGAAACCTTGATAAGACCAAGTCCGCCGTCAAGGATAATTACAAGTGCCATTGGAATATAAAGCAACGGTGCATGGAGCTTGAGGAATGTAAATGCAATGAATATTCCTATTGCTCTCGAACCGGCGTCGCCCATAAGCAGCTTGCTTGGTGATGCGTTGAACCACAGGTAGCCGAGGATACACACAATCATAATAAGAACGGTGTGTCTGTAAGCTGATTCAATATTAAATGACTTAAAAAGTACATACACTGAGGCAAGTGTTACAACAGAGAGTGTACCGCATAAGCCGTCAACACCATCTGAACAGTTAGTAACATTGATACTTACCCATATAAGTATAATAATAAGTATTGCATATATGATTGGATTAAGAGTTATTGTCTTTCCAAAGAATGCAAGGTCAAATGTGTTAGGGTTGTAATGCAGGTAAGTGACAGCTGCCATAACTGATATTGCAAGGTCAATAAGACCTTTCTTTAAATTACCCCATGGTGATGAAGCACTGTCATCAAGGTATCCGCTGAGCATTGCGGCAAGCACAAGTATAAGATAAATGATAAGCTCAGCACTTAAGTTTACAAATAATGCACATGTGACCGTGAATGTAAGAATGAAAATCATGCCGGCGCCTCTTGGTTTTCCAACTGATTTACTTCCGTTGATGGCATAAGCTCTTCCGGCATCTCTTGGAAGAAGATTCTTGCCAAGAGCAATTGCAGCTATTGTAAATGCGAAGGCAAATAAAATGCTTGCAAATGCTATGATGTTGGTGAAACTTTCGTTGACAATATAGTATATCATAAGAATTTAATACTCCTTTTCATCTTTCTAACTTATATAAAGCATTTATTTCAATGCGATTTACAGTATAACATAATATATGTGAAATGAACATTTTTTTTGCTAATGAAATGTAGTAATTAATTTGCTAATGTGGTAATATACTATTAATTAGTGGGATAATCTGAGGGGACCCATGAGTATCGTGTAGGATAATAATATAATGGAGGATTTTATGAAGAATATGCAAAAATACGAGCAGCTGGCAATCACAGAAGTGGATGCATATCTTTTTGGACAGGGAACTCATTATGAGATATATAACAAAATGGGTGCGCATGTTGGAGTAAAAGACGGAAAAGAAGGTGTGTATTTTGCTGTGTGGGCACCTGCTGCAAGGGAAGTCTATGTTATAGGTGAGTTTAATAACTGGAATGCATATGGTTATGATATGAAGAAGATTTCAGATGGTGGAATATATGATTTGTTCATACCAGGAGCTAAAGCAGGGGATATGTATAAGTTCCTTATTATTTCCCAGAGTGGAGAGGCTCTTTACAAGGCAGATCCATATGCTAATCAGGCACAGTTAAGACCAGAGACAGCATCAATAGTTGCCGATCTTTCAGGTTATGAATGGAAAGATTCCGAATGGGTTGAGAAGAAGAAGACAGAGAATCATCTTAAAGCACCTCTTTCTATATATGAATGTCATCTTGGCTCATGGAAGAAGAAAGATGATGGAACAGAGGACGGATTCTATACATATAGAGAATTAGCACCTGAGCTTGCAAAATATGTAACAGATATGGGATATACACATATTGAACTTATGGGAATTGCAGAGTATCCATATGATGGATCATGGGGATATCAGGTAACTGGTTATTATGCACCTACAGCAAGATACGGAACACCTAAGGATTTCATGTATTTTGTAGATTATATGCATGAAAAAGGAATTGGTGTAATTCTTGACTGGGTACCGGCACATTTTCCAAAGGATGCACATGGACTTGCTAATTTCGATGGAAGCTGTGTATATGAGTATGCAGACCCTAGAAAGGGAGAGCATCCTGACTGGGGAACTAAGGTATTTGATTATTCCAAGAATGAAGTGGCTAACTTCCTTATTGCTAATGGAATGTTCTGGGTGGACAAGTTCCATATTGATGGTTTAAGAGTTGATGCTGTTGCTTCAATGCTGTATCTGGATTACGGAAGGACAGATGGAAACTGGGTCCCTAACAAATATGGTGACAACGGCAATCTCGAAGCAATCAGTTTTTTAAAGCATTTTAACAGCATGTTAAAGAAGAGATTTCCACAGGCAATAACTATAGCTGAGGAGTCAACAGCATGGCCTATGGTTAGTGGTGATCCTGACAATGGGGAATGTCTTGGCTTTACATTTAAGTGGAATATGGGTTGGATGCATGATTTCCTTGAATATATGAAGCTTGATCCATATTTCAGAAAGTTTAATCATAGCAAGATGACATTTTCATTGATGTATGCTTACAGCGAGAATTTCATTCTTGTGCTTTCACATGATGAGGTTGTACATCTTAAGTGTTCTATGCTTGGTAAAATGCCTGGTGACAGGGAGGACAAGTTCAAGAATCTTAAGCTGGCATATGCATATATGTGTGGACATCCTGGCAAGAAGCTTTTATTCATGGGACAGGAATTTGGTCAGTGGAATGAATGGAGTGAGAAGCGTGCGCTTGACTGGTATCTGTTAGAGGATGAAAGTCATACAGAACTTAAGGATTTTACGAAAAAGTGTCTGAAGCTTAATAAGAATTATCCATGTCTGTATGCTACTGATTACAGCAGTGAAGGATTCAGATGGATTAATGCCAATGATAAAGATAATAGCGTTTTATCATTTATGAGAATCAGTCCGGATGGAAAGAAGAATCTTCTCTTTGTACTTAATTTTACACCAGTTGAAAGAGACAGCTTCAGAATAGGAGTTCCATTCAAGACTAAGTATAAGCTGGTCCTTGGAGATAATGAAGCTGACCAGAAGAAGACTCTTACAGCTGTTAAGGGAGATTGTGATGGATATCCGCAGTCATTGCTCATTGACTTACATAAGTATGGAATAGCTGTGTATGAGTTTAACGGTGATGTTTCTAAGGTTCATGCTACGAAGATATAGGAGAATAATATAGAGAAAGGGAGCTGGTTTGGATTTTTATTAATTCTGAATCAGCTTCCTTTTTATTTGCTATAATATATGTCTCAATTATCCCACCATATCTGCCGAAATATTTATTATATGACAATGAGTGATTGTTTCAGATAGTAAATAAGAAAGGCAGCAGAATATGACATATACAGTTTCAGGCGCGAATTTTAATAAAGATGTTGCGGCACAGGGAACATCTATTAATTATAAAGAAAATAAGGCGGTTAAAAGTGAAGGTGTGGCAGGCTCATTTGCAGGAGTGGTAATCTCTGGCAGTGTGACAGCTGCAAATGACAATACGTATGAGGGACTTCTTAAGGAGGCAGATGATGTAAAGAGCCAGATTATGGCGAGTGCTTCTGGTGCAAAGATAAGCCTGAAGGCATTGATGATGAAGTTATCAGGTGCTGATGCGGTAAAGCTAGATGAGGACGGCTTTAATCTTACAGATGCTACACCAGATGATATGGTTAATATTATTGAGAAAATTAAGATTGAACTTGCGATGCACTCTGATGATTATGTTAATTATGGCACAGCAGTTTCCAAGGATAAGATTGAGAGTGTGACTGGAAGTGCAGCAACAGCGGCAAGTATCGAGAGCCGCATGCAGGGAGCAGATATAGCTGTCAATGATGAAAGTGTTGCTGAGGTTAAAGGCACACTTGAAAAGAGTAAAGAGTTAAAGCCATTATCAGAGAACACAAAGAATTACATGGTTGCTAATCGCATAGAGCCTTCAATTGCTGGAATATATCAGGCACAGGCGGCAACCTCATCAAGTATCAGTGCGGATGGCGTTACAATAGGAAAGTGCGCAGATGCAATATCTGACGCTGATTTTGAAGTTTTAAGGCCGGGAATTGAGAAGATAATTGCTTCGTCAGGACTTGAGGTTAATGATAATACACTTGCGGATGCAAGAGCATTTATTAATGCACAGATTCCTGTTACTAAAGAAAATCTTGAATATAAAGCACAGCTTGATTCGATAGACATTGATATGATACAGGCTGATTCAGAGGAACTGCTTAATAAAATATTTGATAATATGAAGCTTGGAGGCAAGGCAGAGAATACGCTCGTTACAGGTTCGCCAATTGATGATATAAGGACAGCTCTTGATACTATTAACAGGGCAGAGTATTCAGATGTTGCAAATGTGGTATCAAAAGGGGAAACATTTACAATAGCAAGCCTTAAGCTAGAGATGGATGCAAGAAGCTTCAGAATTGAATACAGTGCAGCAACAGTAAGCACAGGAAATAGTGAAGTTAGGAATCAGGCATCTGATGTACAGCAGGCAGCAGATAAGGCGTACGACACGCTTGTAACAGCAAGGGTTCTTATGAGTGCGAATGCGTCCATATATCTCGTTAAGAATAACATTTCTATTCTTACAACTCCGATAGATGAGCTTAATTCAATGCTTATGGAATATGAACAGGCGGATGAAATGTATGAAGAAGCGCAGATTGCATATACAGATGTTCTTGAAGCAAGAAAGACATTGAATGAGATAGTAAGAAATCCTGCGCGTGTATTTGCCAGTATGTTTGACAAGATGAATGAAACTTATGAGGCAGTCGGAACTCAGATAAGAGGCGATTTAGGTGATTCATTAAAGAAGGCAGTACAGGGAAGTGCGGATGATATTATTAGGGAGCTTGGACTTGAGGGAACTGATGAGGACAAGGAAGCAATAAAGGTACTGGCTGCTAATAACATGGATATGACAAAGGAAAATGTAGAGATAGTCAAATCTGTTAATGCAATGATTAATAATCTTATTAAGAATATGAAACCGGAGACAGTTCTTAATATGATAAAAGACGGAGTAAATCCAATGAATGCTTCAATTGAGGAAGTCAACGAATATCTTACAGAGGCTAATAATAAAGCATCTAAGGATAATGAGGAGAAGTTTTCAAAGTTTCTTTATAAGCTTGACCGTACCAATGGTATTACTAAAGAGCAGAGAAAGCAGTTTATAGGAATATACCAGATGATGAATATATTCACCAGAGATGCCGGAGTGGCAGCAGGTGCGCTGATTAAGCAGGGAGCTGAGGTCACTATGAATAATCTTATGACAGCATATAATTCAAGAAAGCATTATGACATGGACGCTGTTATTGATGAGAATACAGGAATGGCAGAGGTAAGCGGAATTGCTAACTATTACAGTGCATTATTTATGGCAAATGGTGGATTAGTTACCCCGAATACATTAAAGAATGTGGATAACTCATCCGGAATCGGAGAACAGTCCGTTGAAATGTTTATTGAACAGTTAGAGGATAACTATGATGCGGCAGCCGAGGAACAATATTATGAGGAATATCTTAAGGAACAGCAGGCAGCAGTGCAGGCAGGAGCTGATATATTGAGGCAGATAAGAAATGCAGATACAGAAATAAACAGTGGTAACATACAGGCTGTTAAAGCATTTTTAGAATCAGGACAGTTCCCGGATATCAGAGGTGTTAAGACAACACGTGATTATGCAAGGGATTCGATTGAAAAAATCGGACATAAAGAAAAACTGTCACTTATGTATGAAGAAATGAAAGATGAGACAGAGGAAGAACTTCAGGAGGTTCTTTCCAAAGCAGGAGACCTTGATACACAGATAGATGTCAATTACGAGGGATTTCTGGATTTAAGACTTAAGGACAGAACAATCGGATATATTAAGAATCTGGCATTAAGGCATGATTACAGAATACCGTATATAACAGACTCAGGAAGTACAGGTATGCTGAAGCTTACATTGGTTCAGGATGACGATAATAAAGGTCGTATATCTGTAAACATGCTAAGCAGCGTATTAGGAAAAGTTTCTGTTGAGGCTAAGGCTGACAGAGAAAGTCTTGGTATGTACATTGTCAGTGACACAGCAGTTTCAGATGAAGGAAGCCAGCTTCTTGAGGATATGGAAGAAAATTTAAAAGAAGGATTTGGATTTACAAATGTGACCGTCAACATTACAAAATCGTCAGACGTGCCATATGTGACTTATGAAGCAGCGGCTGACAGTGTGGCAACAGATAAGTTGTATGAAATTGCAGCACAGATTGTAAAACTGCTTGCAGGCTAAAGATTTGCACAGAAAGTCCGATATATAGAGCATGAACAGGTAAATTGGACAGACAGAAAGGTTAAGATATGAGAATAGGAACTAATGTGGCAGCGATTGTTGCCAATAATGCATTACAGAAATCACAGAATAATCTGTCAACATCAATTGAAAGATTATCATCAGGATACAAGATAAACGGTTCTAAGGATGATGCCGCAGGCTGTGCAATATCTGAGAAAATGAGAGCTCAGATAAAAGGTCTTGATCAGGCTGGGAATAATGCTAAGGATGGAGTTTCTGTTATAAGTACAGCAGAAGGTGCAATCAATGAAATCCAGAGTATGCTTACAAGATTAAAGGAGCTTAGTGTACAGGCAGCTAATGATGTTAATTCAGATGATGAAAGAGAAGCTATCCAGAAAGAGATAAACCAGATTAATAAAGAGATAGACAGAATATCAGAACAGACAGAATTTAATACACAGTCTCTTATTAACGGTAATCTTTCAAGAAGAGTATATTCAGACCTGCAGGGAGTTAATCAGCTTTCTGTATCTGACAGCTATACAGCAGGTGTATATGGAATAACTGTTACTGAGGACGCAAGACAGGCTATAGCGGTAGGAGCAGGAAGTATTACTATGTCATCAACAGCTTCTATAACAAAAGAACAGGAAGGAACAATAAGCATAAACGGTTACAAGATAAGCATTTCCGAAGGTGATACACTTGATAAGGTGATGGGAAAGATTATTGACGGAGTTAACATCACAGGTGGTTCTGCATTTACAGTTAAAGACCTTAATAATGATACAGCAGCTAATGGTACTGATTATGCAGGTTATGTGCCAACAGCCGATTATGCTGGTTCAACACTTGTTATTATGACTAACCAGTATGGAAGCGACCAGAAGATGAATATAACATGCGATAATGCAGAGCTTGCAGATATTTTGGGAATACCACAGGCAGCAACACAAGATGGTATATATGTAGAAGGAAGCGATGTTAAGGCAGAGATTGCTACAGGAGATGATGGAAAGCGAATTGGTTTTGCTGATTCGGCAATTCTTTCAACAAAGGGAACTGTAATTACAGTAACAGATGTTAATAACAAAGAGTTTTCAATGGATGTTCCAGGTAATGCGGCAGGTACTGTATTTGACGATAGTAACAATGATGGACAGTCAGCTGCAGGTGCAGGTACAGCGAGAACTATAAGTCAGGAAGTCACAGACGTTGGAACTATGAGCATACATGTAGGTGCTAATCAGGATCAGGTTATTGTTATTGATATTCCGGCAATAACAACGTATTCACTTGGCACGGAGCATATGAATGTCATGACTCAGTATACAGCATCAAGGGCGATATCTACTGTAGATGAAGCTATTAATAAGACTAATAAAATACGTTCAAGAATCGGTGCATACGAGAACAGATTTGATCATACAACTAATAACCTTGAGGTTTCAAGTGAGAACCTTACCAAGTCATTATCAACAATGATAGATACTGATATGTCAGAAGAGATGACTACTTATACTTCTGAAACAGTTCTTACACAGGCAGCTACGTCAATACTTGCACAGGCTAATGAAAGACCTTCACAGGTATTGCAGTTATTACAGTAAATGTAGTAATAATGCTGTAGTAGTCGTATTGGAAAGGAAATGTATGACTAAGGAATTGATAAAAACATTTCAATATAGGATTACGCAAGCCACTGCATCACAGCTTGTTGTAATTCTGTATGATTTAGCAGACCGGTATCTTGAAGATGCATGCGAATCAGATGAAGAAATGCAGATAAGGGATAACATATATATGTCTGGTAAGGTTATTGACCAGCTGATAAGTGGATTGGATATGCAATATGAAGTGTCTGCTAATCTTTTTGTGATATATAATCATATAAAAAGAACTCTTATATCTGTATCAGTAAATCTTAACAAAGCAGAATTAAAACGCGTCAGGGGATTGCTGAAGAATTTAAGGGAATCTTTCTATGAAGTCAGTAAACAGGATACATCAGAACCACTGATGAAGAATACACAGACAGTATATTCAGGTCTTACATATTCTAAGGGCGGAATCAGTAATGAGACACAGACAGATAATATAGAAAACAGAGGATTCAGGGTATAGCTCCGAATCCTCTGTTTGTTATAATCTGCGTCTTCTTCTGTTGTAATGTCTTCTCTGACGTTTTCTTCTGGCACGTTCTTCAATTATATAAATAATGAATAATATAACAGCACCGATGCCAACAACTACCCAGATATTGATTTTAATGCATGTCTTAGGCTTATATGATGAAGAAACATCTGTACTGACATAAGGAAGCAGGCTTCCGGTGTCCGTGCCGGCAGCAGATATATTAAGTGTAGTTGTGCCTACAGTATTATCATTGTACAGGAACTTAAGATGTGTTGTCATAACACCATTCTCATTGGTCATGTCATAATTATCATCAACCGTCATTGATACATTTGACAATGAACTTTTATTAGGTATTGTGATAAATGAAGCGTTTAGTCCAAAGTTTAGTGAAAGAGTTGAGAAAACAGCCGAGTTGTAATAGTTGTCATTAGAGAACATTGCTCCGAGCTGGCTTCCGGTTGTTGTTGATTTCTGGAAATTGGCAAATCCCCAGTCAAAAAGGGTTCTTGTATCAACATATCTTATCTCATCTGTGGCTTCCTTAAATACAACGCATATAAGACGCATACCGTCTTTTTCTGCAAATGTAACAAGTGTATTCTGTGATTCATCAGTATATCCTGTTTTGCCACCCTTGCAGTATTCATAATAGTAGGCACGACCCTTTAACATCTTGTGTCGGTGTCTTATTGTACGCTGTGCAGACATGTTAGTTGCAGGAATTACATATGCATCGGCAGTTGAATCAATGCTGACAAAAGAAGCATTGTTATAGCACCCTCTTGCAATCATTGCCATATCATATGCCGTTGTGTAGTGGTTGGTATTATATAATCCGCTTGCATTGGCAAAATGTGTATTCAAAGCACCAAGTTCTTTTGCCTTGGCATTCATCATATCGACAAATGCATCTATTGAGCCAGCCACATGTTCACCGAGGGCATAAGCCATCTCGTTGGCAGAATACAGCAGAAGTCCGTGAAGAAGCTGGTTGACAGTAAATTGCTCGCCTGCTTTTGAACTTAAGTTGGCATCCTCATATACATTAATTGAGTTAGCAGCTGACTGTGAAAATGTTACAACATCGTCCATATTACAGTTCTCAATAGTAAGGAGTCCTGTTAAAATCTTGGTTGTGCTGGCTGGATAACATTTTTCATGAGAGTTCCTCTCGAAAAGAATGGAACCTGTATCAGCATCAATAAGAATGCAGCTGTTTGAGTTAACATCAGGTGCATCCGGCCATACAGCCTCTGTGCTGGTTGTGTCTGTCTCACTGTAGACTTTGTTGTATGCTGCAGCCTGGGTATCTGTTGCAAAAGCTGAGAACACCAAAACAGTGGCAGATGCCGCGCTGGCTATCTTTATAAGTAATCCTTTTAAAAAATGCTTTTTCATTATAGAGATAATTCCTCCGATTAATAAAATATACAAATACATTGTAGCCCAGGATTGTCCATAAGTAAACCCTGCTTGGCAAAAAGTGATATTTATGGTAAATAATATATAGGAAACTCAGATTTCGGCTATGTCTGTGTGCGGCATGTGCTTTCAGGATGACTCCTGCACAGCTTGTCATATTCAAGCGTATACCGCACACGGACATAGCCGAAATCTGAGCTAATATATAAGATAGGAGTAACGTATGAGACTTAGAAATGTACCCGGAGCAAGGGAAGTAATGATAGAGAATGAATATGTGTTTACAGAGCCAGAGGGGATGAAAGGCACATGGTCACAGGTTTTCGGTAATGATAATCCAATCCGTATTGAGATTGGTATGGGTAAAGGCACATTTATAACAACATTGGCAGCAAATAATCCTGATATTAATTATGTGGGTATAGAGAAGTATTCAAGCGTACTTTTAAGAGCTGTAGAGAAACAGGATGAGCTTCAGCTTCCTAATTTAAGATTCATCAGAATGGATGCAGAGGCAATATGTGAGGTGTTTGGAGAGGGAGAGGTAGACAGAATATACCTTAATTTTTCAGATCCATGGCCAAAAGACAGACATGCGAAGAGAAGACTTACCTCAAGACAGTTCATGGCAAGATATGACATTATATTAAAGCCGGACGGACAGGTGGAATTCAAAACAGATAATAAAGATTTATTCGATTTTTCATTAGAAGAGATTAAAGAGGCAGACTGGGAGCTTCCTGTTGTCACATTTGACTTACATAATGACTCTGTACTTAACGAGGGTAATGTAATGACAGAGTATGAGACAAGATTTTCACAGATGGGCAATCCTATCTGTAAACTTATCGCAGTAAGAAATCATTAATAATAAATGCATATACTATATAAAGGCTTTGGGAGAGACAATGTGAAGAATAAAGCATTTGCAAGGAAAGTATCAGAAGTGATGTATGTGCATAAAGGTGCGAATTACAGAGTGGTAAGGTTTAAGAATTCCCTCGACGATGTCGTGAGAATCCTTAATACCAAGAAATAATCTAGAGGTCATCGGGCGAGTCATAAGGCTGCACGGTGACTTTTCTTTTGTCCAGAAAATGCTGCACTGTGATGTTTAACAGGTAGCTTAATACGGCAAATACAGGAACTCCGAGGAACATTCCG
>ENA-OPAK01000617-OPAK01000617.1-human-gut-metagenome-genome-assembly--contig:-NODE-617-length-12563-cov-2.362968_pt1 | contig 12563 bp, 8 predicted proteins | sample MGYA00241055_ERZ501426 | MGnify/ENA primary metagenome ERZ501426 (study PRJEB25962, sample SAMEA2042626) | human gut metagenome | biome: human gut; feature: human-associated habitat; material: faeces... | reverse complement strand
TCTCAACGGGCTTTGAATAATCAACATCATCTGCTGCTTTACCAATGCCGCAGCCTGTAAGACTTGTAAGCGTTCCTGCTATCGTCACAACTGTAAGTGCAGTTGCAACTGCCTTTGTTAATGCTGATTTTCTGGTTCTTTTTTTCTCATTGTTGTTAAATCTCATAATAAGTTCCTCCTGAAATTCGTAGTCTGATTAATTAGTAATAATTCAAGAGTGGCTTATCATCTTCCACGGCGTTACAGTTAACTGCAATAACCGGTTATTTCCAAAGGAAGAATCAAAGTCATTCTTTCTTCTGAAAACATACAACAGCAGCAACAGCTTTCCTGTGTACCTGATGTCTTAGATAAATGTTTCATAATCAATTCCTCCTTCTTAATTCCTACTAAGTTTATATGTTACTATGTTGCAGATTATATACCTACTAGGTTTATATGTCAATAGTGTTTATAGGATTTCTGGTTGTTTTCCTGATGCCTCTTTTCTTCGGAACGCTTTTTTCTCCGTAAACCTACTAAACATCTTGTTTTCTTAGCTTGCGTAGGTCTTTTTCCTCCTAGTTTCTCTTTTATTCCCTCTCATCCCTCTCGAAAGACCTACTATCCTGCCATTTTCCCCTCCCTGCGTAGGTCTTTCTCTGTCAATATTCTCTTTTACCACTTCGCATTCTCCTCAACAGACCTACTAATCTACATAATTACCATAATTGTGTAGGCATTTTCCAAATATTATCTCATGCCTATAATTATCCTCACCCTGTTCTCTTGACTTCTTGTCTTATCTGTATTACTGTATATAATACAAGTAAAACATAAATCACCTCTTTTTACAGAAAGGAGCTTCACATGGTTATAGAACTTGATTTTGCGAGCGACACCCCCATATATGTACAGTTAAGAAATCAGATTGTTAAAGGAATTGGCAAGGGAGAACTTAAGGCTGGTGAGAAACTGCCGACCGTCAGACAGCTTGCTTCTGACGCAGGCGTTAATACAATGACCGTCAATAAAACCTACCAGATTCTTAAGGCTGAAGGTTTTATTAAAACCGACAGAAGGCTTGGTGCATTTGTCGCCGAGAATATTAATATGGATATTGAATTCAGGGAAAAGCTTGAATCAGAGCTTGAGCTGCTATCCGCAGAAGCAAGCATTACAGGAATGGATAAGGCAGAATTCTTAAAAATGTGCGAAAACATTTATTCCAAGATGAATCCCTGCACAATGTAATATGCCCGTATTCACACATGCATTAACACACACAGTCCCACTATACAAGGAGGTTTCCTTATGAAAATCGCAATGTTTATGCTATTCTTCGTATGCAACATGTTCACAGTCCTGATCATGAGATTTGCATATGAATCCAACTACCGATACAACAATGGAATGCTTATCGGAGTCCACATTCCAGGCGACCATGTTAACGATGACGATGTCACCCGACTTATGACACGCTTTAAGAAAAGCATGAAATATTTTCAGAATATCAATGCAGTACTCTCAATAGCCATATGCTTTCTTAATTTTGTGAACATAATCATTTTCGTTATTATGTATACAATCTGGATTTTCGTGTTCGTTTTGGGAATTATGTATATCCAGCTTTCAGCGCATCGGAAAATGTATCTGTTAAAGGTACAGAATGGCTGGTTTGTGGAATCCCAGAAACAGAAGGTCTTTATTGATACGCGTGCTTGTGCAAATGCAGATGCAACTCCAATCAGCTTTAGATACCACATCATCATAATTGCCGCAGAACTGCTGGCTCTGATTCCATTCTATTCATGGACGGACAGAGCATATTTTTCAATGATTATTGTATTTGCAATATGTACTGTCATAGTTTCTGTATTCGGGTTTGTGTTCCACATTTATATGAACAGACGACAGAATCAGGCATACAGCCTTAATTCGGACATTAACAACATTGTTAATCTGACTATGAAGAAATACATTGCTTCAGCAATGCTTGTAATGTCACTTCTTAACTTTGTGGCATGGATAACATTTGTGTTAATGTGTATTATTCAGGATACTGTTGGAGACTTAAGTTTCTGGATGTACATTATTCTGCAGTTGTTAAGCGGCTGCACGCTCACTGTCATTCTTATTCTTGCACGCAACAGAAAGAATGAAATGCTTAAGGCTGACACACAGCCGGTATTTGTTGATGATGATGACTACTGGAAGACTGGATTTTACTACAATCCTAATGACCCGCACCTTTTCGTACCCGACAGGCTGTGTTCGACCAACTACTCGCTTAACTACGCCCGCACAGGTGCTAAGATATTCACCGGAAGCATAACGGCTGTTATTCTTGGATTACTAATATGGACAACTATTGTATTAATTCCATACATTCATGTTACTATCGACATCAGGACTACCAATAGCACTGTAAATGTATCTTCATGCGGTTACACAAGCAGAATTAACATTGACGACATTACCGAAATTACTCTGATGGATTCACTGCCTGATGACCATTTTTTCAGATATAACGGCGGCGCAACCGACAGTTACCTTGTGGGCAAATTCAAAGGAAATACTTATGGCAAATGTAATCTCTACATTTTTAATGATGTGTCTCCTGTACTTATGATAAAAACTGCTGACCAGACTGTGTTTTTGAATTCCAAGAAAGATGGCGAGATTGTTAATCTGTATAATGCAATTAAGGATAAATAATCCGTGACAAAAAGGACGATAAGAATTAACTTCTTACCGTCCTTTTTTCTGCAATTCTTCTATTCGCGTGACTTGCGCTTCCTTACATCATGCTCCTCATATGCCACACTCACTTTCTTACCACTGAATGCAACCCCGAACATGCCAATCCCAGACACGCCATGCTTTTCAAGATTGGCTGTGTAACTTTTCTGCTGAATCTGTCTGACTGCACTGCCAGCCATCTTCTCAAGCTCAGCTTCCTTACATGCTTTGAATTCTATGATATATCCGTGTCCGCCACGGCTCTTCGGTTGCAGCTCTATGTCAAATCGTCCCTCACCTGACTCCCTGTTAGACGAGATATAATAATTGTCTGACAATACCGCAAGCATTCCAAATACCACCCCATGATAGAAATCCTCATGTGCCGTATCAAACACGCTTGCAGACTGCAAAAGATACTGCTGCAAGGTTTCTGTTAATAAATGTGCATTTCCCGTACGGATTGATTCCGCAAAGTTTCTTAGCAGCGCACCTGTAAATATGCCGTTATATCTGTCAATAATCTCCTTCTGGAACACGCTCTTTATCTCATAATTAGGTATCGACAGCGCGCATATCGGATTGTCGTACAGAGAGCCAATATGCTCTGACACACGCAGATATCCGGCAACCAGAAGGAAGCTGTATATTGTATCAATGTCTCCATTAATCTCAGGATATATGATATCTGTGTCAACAATTGCCTGAACAGTACTGCCCTGCAGCAATCTTAATAAGTTGTCTGCAAATGTGGTATCAGCACTATTAAACAGCTCGCCAATTATCTCATTGCCACTTGTTCTTGACCAGAAAGCTTTGGGAACACATTTGTTATTGAAGTAATTAATAACCGACCACGGATTATATATTCCATCCCACGGACAATACACTTCCACATTTCCAAAACGATATCCGTCATACCATTCCTTAATCTCACCCAGCCGGTCAGACACGCCGTAGTACTGCGCCATAGCAGAAACTTCCTCTTCCGTGAATCCAAAATATTGCGAATATTCATCATCAAGAATTGTATTAACCACAAGATTGTTAAGCCCGCTGAACAGGCTTTCCTTAGCTATGCGGAGAATTCCCGTGAGAATCCCCAGTTCCAGACTTGGATTGTCCTTTAAGACAGCCGACAAAAGATTTCTCATAAAGCCAATCACTTCATCATAGTATCCAAATATATTTCCTTGCTGGATTGGCGTATCGTACTCGTCAATTATCACGATTACATTCCTGCCATAATGCTTTGAAAGCATTGCCGACAGCTTCCCCAGTGCAAACTGATAATCTATTATCGTTGCCTCATCATCAAGTATTGACTTAAGATACTTCTTATCATAGTCACTTAATCTGGCGCTTGTCGTCAGTTCAATATGTCGCAAAAATTCATTCCTTAATGTAAAGCAGAGACTTGCGTACATGTCCTGCCATGTTGACTGGTGGGCGTCTTTAAATGTAAGAAAAATCACCGGGTACTGCCCCTGCTTCTCCTTATATGCTGCACCCGCGCGCCATTTATCTTTAAAATATATTGATTTATCCGTATCAGTCTTTTCAAAAAATGTGCGAACCATGTCCATAGTAAGTGTCTTTCCGAATCTTCTCGGTCTTGTAAATAAATACACCTTACTGTGATTATCTATAATGTCCCTGATAAGCAATGTTTTGTCTACATAATAACATTCATTCGACACTTCTTTATAAGATGTTATTCCAACCGGGCAGGGACGCTTCCTGTTGTATACAATGCTGTCTTCCCTGACATAAAGATTCCTATTCTCCCTTAAACAATCCGGTCTGTCCACATCGTCAGGTATCATCCAGAACTTGCCTTCCTTATAAGCTCCCGGCAGCTTTCCCTCTGTACACAACTGGTTAATTCTTCTCGGCGTCACACCCCATCTTGCGGATAATTCCTTCGCCTTAATATATCTAATATCCATAAAGCCCCTCTTTTCTGTGCATTACTGCACATACTGAAATCCGTGTCATGTACACAGATTCCACACCGCCTCTTACTTAATTCACAACATTTATATACATCTATATTATATATTACGCAATTTTTCGGAAATATCAAGGCATTTTCAGGAAATATTATTTTAATTTTCGGAAATTATATATTTTTCTTTAAATATTATATATTTCCTCATTTACATTTGACAATCCTTCCCCAAAGTATTATAAATATCAAAGGGAATGAAGTACTCCCTTGGGAAACCTAAACTGCTTATTCAAGCTGATGACTTCTACGATTTTATGTCGCAGGAAGCATCAGCTTTTTTTGCGTTCATAAATGCATTTACTATATTTTTAAGGAGGCTTATTATGCTGACATCTTTATCACTTATCTTTCTGGTTGGGCTCGTCATGGGCGCAATCTGCCAGAAGCTGAAACTGCCAAGAATCATCGGTATGCTTGTTACCGGTATTGTTCTCGGACCATATGTCCTTGATTTTCTTGACCCATCAATCCTTTCAATATCGGCTGATCTGCGAAAAATGGCTCTTATCATTATTCTTATCAAAGCCGGTCTGTCGCTTGACTTAAAAGACCTGAAAAAAGCCGGACGAAGTGCTATTCTCATGTCCTTCATTCCGGCTTCCTGCGAAATCATCGGTTATATTCTGCTTGCCCCTGTAATTCTTGGAATTAACCACGTCGAAGCTGCTGTGATGGGCGCGGTTCTCGCCGCTGTTTCTCCTGCGGTTGTCGTTCCCCGGATGGTAATGCTGATTGAGAAACGCTACGGAACTGACAAGGCAATTCCGCAGATGATACTGTCTGGGGCTTCATGCGATGACATATTTGTAATAGTGTTGTTCACTACATTTTTAAATGTGGCACAGGGCGGCAGGGCTAATGTTATGGATTTCGTAAATATTCCTGTGTCTATTATACTCGGCATAATACTTGGCATAGTAACCGGATTGGGACTGTATCTGTTCTTTGAAACATCATACGCCCGCAAACATACCGTAAGAAACAGCATGAAGATTATCATCGTGCTTGGCTTCTCTTTCCTTCTTATTGCAATTGAGGGCTGGCTTGAAGGAAAAGTGTCTGTTTCAGGGCTGCTTGCTGTTGTCGCTATGGCATGTACTCTTAAGTTTAAATGTGTCCCCGCCGTATCAGCCCGTCTGTCCGAAAAATTTGGCAAGCTATGGCTCGCTGCTGAAGTAATATTGTTCGTGCTTGTCGGCGCGGCTGTCGATATCCGCTACACACTTAAAGCCGGGCTTCCAGCCTTACTCATGATTCTTACAGCACTTATTTTCAGGGCAGCCGGAGTTCTTCTCTGCACCTTAAAGACAAATCTTACATGGAAGGAACGGCTTTTCTGCATAATTGCCTATCTTCCTAAAGCAACCGTCCAGGCAGCCATCGGCTCTGTTCCTCTCGCCGCCGGACTTGCCTGCGGACAGATAGTGCTTTCCGTAGCTGTGCTCGCAATCATAGTGACCGCTCCGCTCGGCGCGCTTGGCATCGACTGTACTTATAAGAGGCTGCTGACGGAGGATTGATACAAAAAAGGCCACACTCAGCCAGCCCAAAGCTGGTTAAGTGTGACCTCACATCTCAATTAATCATATATCTTATCAAATATTCCACCATCAGAGAAAAACTTCTGAGTAGCCGCTTCCCAGCCGCCAAAATACCCGATATCCGCCATGTCAATGTTCTTGACAATCCATTTGCCGTCGGAAGGTATTTCCTTGATATTTCTTGAATCACTGGAAGCCTCGTATTCCTTCTGGATATCCTTATTTACAGGACGGTAGAAATTCTGTGCCTCAAGCCTCTGTGCGTCATCGGTGTACAGGAAAGAAAGATAGGCGTCTGCCAACCCTTCTGTTCCATTCATCTGTGTGACCTCGTCAACCTTCGCAACCGTCGGCTGGCACAATACAGATGCGGACGGAACGACAATCTCATACTCGCCCGGATATTCCTGTAATGCGAAAAATGCTTCATTTTCCCATGCAATCAGAACATCCCCCTGTCCGTTCTCTGCAAATGTTGTAGAAGAACCTCTTGCACCCGAATCAAGCACTGCCACATTCTTGTAAAGCTTGGTAACACTTGCCTGAACCTGTTCCTCAGTCTGTCCCTGCTTCTTAAAATAATACCATGCCGCAAGAAAATTCCATCTGGCTCCTCCGGAAGTCTTAGGATTAGGGGTAATAACCTTAACCCCGTCATTAAGAAGATCATCCCAGTCCTTAATATTCTTAGGATTACCCTTTCTTACAAGAAAGACAATCGTAGAAGTGTAAGGCGAGCTGTCATCAGAATAATCATTGATATATCCGTCATCAATCAGCCCTTCGTCCCTTATAACATTAACATCGCCTTCAAGTGCAAGAGTAACAACATCAGCGCCAAGACCGTTAGCAACCTCAAGTGCCTGCTTTCCAGAACCGCCATGAGACTGGATAACCTCAACCTTCTCGCCAGTCCTGCCATACCAGTAATCCTCAAAAAGCCTGTTATACTCCTTATAAAACTCTCTTGTGGCATCATAAGAAACATTAACAAGTTCCGTCTTTTTCTGCCCACAGCCAGAAAGTCCGGTAAAAGTCAGGCTGAAAATCATACCTAAACATATTAACTTTTTAAAAAAATGTGTATTCATAATTATAGCCTAACTCCTACAAAATATATTCCAAAACCAGGTAAAGCAGCGAAGCGCCCTTTACCGCACGTCTGCCAACACTTCCAACCCTGAAGTAACCCCACGCAGCGGTGAAGAACCACAGCAGCACCAGACTTGCAACCATACGCAGGGCACTTTGGAGCCGCCGGCACTTAGCATGTCAGGACAGCCTCACAAAGTGAGGCGAATCCTGACACGCTTAGTACCGCTGCGTGCGACAAGTAGCGCAAGCGTGCCTGCGTATGGTTGTAAGTTCTGGTGCAGCGTCCGTTCTTCACCCAGACTACGCATTCTTCTTAATAAACTCAGCCACATCTACAGTAGTAGCGTCAATCTCAGACTCCCAGCCTGCAAGCACTTCTGCGCCATCAATCTTAATATCAGCTGCCTTACTAAGTGCAAGAATAACAACAATACCTGCATTTACAAGGTGAGTCACAACATTTGTATAATCCTCGCCTTCTGCCGGAACATACAGATATACATGCTTGCTGTCAAGAAGAAGCTCCTTCTCAACCTTCTTTAAGAAATCAACATTAATCTTGTCTGAAAGAACTGTCTCTACAACAACAGGCTTCTGGTTGTTAAGCTCCGCTCTGAAAGCTGCGTCAACTTCCTTAACATCATCAGCTGCCTCATTAACTTCACGGACAACGCCGCAGGCACTAGTCATATTAGTAACACGGTCTATGAGGATAAGCTCTCCCATAGTCTTGTGAAGATTGAATTCATCAACAACAATTACATCAGCAAGAGAAATCTTGCATACAGCAATTTCATTTTTCTTAAGGAGAGCTGCCGGCTTCTCCTCACCTGTATTAACATCAATAGTATTGACAATCTCAGTAACAACGCCCGGAATAAGTCTTGTTCCAAGCTTTACAAAGAAGTTCTTGTTATTAGTAAGAACATCATCGTCCATCCAGAGGATAGTAGCAGTAATCTCAGTTGCAAGCTTTAAGTCAGCACCTGCTGCAAGAACAGAACCTCTTGAAACATCAACCTCACGGTCTAACTGGATAGTAACAGGCTGTCCAATAGATGCGCTCTGGGCTTCCTTATCACCAACATGGATGCTCTTGACATGAACATGCTCCTTAGTTGGAAGAGTGATAATCTCATCACCAACAGATACGCTTCCTGCCTCAATCTGTCCCTGGAAACCACGGAATTCATGATTTGGACGGCAAACTCTCTGAACAGGCATGTAGAAGCCCTTTTCTTCCTCAGTATCATCAACATCAACCTGCTCAAGATAAGGAAGAAGTGCCTGACCCTTATACCAAGGAATATTTTCAGACTTAGTTGTTACATTGTCACCCTCAGTTGCCGAAACAGGGATAACAACTACATCTGCAAGTGAAAGCTCCTTAGTAAGCTCTGCTATCTGTGCATTTATCTCGTTGAAACGCTCCTCGCTGTAACCAACAAGGTCCATCTTATTAACTGCAAATACAAAATGCTTAATTCCCATGAGTGCGCAGATTCTTGCGTGTCTCTTAGTCTGGATAAGCACCCCCTGCTTTGCATCAACAAGGATTACTGCAAGGTCTGCAAATGAAGCACCAACCGCCATGTTTCTTGTGTACTCCTCATGTCCCGGAGTATCAGCAACGATAAAGCTTCTGTTGTCAGTTGTAAAATATCTGTAAGCAACATCAATAGTAATTCCCTGCTCTCTCTCAGCCATAAGACCATCAAGAAGAAGTGAATAATCAATCTTACCTTCACGGCTTCCGACCTTGGAATCAAGCTCTAACGCCTTCTCCTGATCTGCATACAATAACTTTGAATCATATAAAATGTGTCCGATAAGTGTAGATTTTCCATCATCAACACTACCGCATGTAATAAATTTAAGTAAACCTTTCATTCTAGAAGTACCCCTCTTTCTTTCTTCTTTCCATGCTTCCTGCTTCCTCATGGTCGATAACACGGCTTGTTCTCTCTGATTTAACCGCACTTAAAGTCTCTTCGATAATCTCGTCAAGAGTTTCTGCGTCTGACTCAACGCCGCCTGTAAGTGGATAACAGCCAAGAGTTCTGAATCTTACCTTCTTCATCTGTGGCTTTTCGCCTGGAAGAAGTCTCATTCTGTCATCATCAACCATGATGATATTGCCGTCACGGTATACAACAGGTCTTTCTGCTGCAAAATAAAGAGGTACAATATCAATCTTCTCTCTCTGGATGTACTGCCAGATATCCTTCTCAGTCCAGTTAGAGATAGGGAAAACTCTCATACTCTCGCCCTTGTGAATCTTAGTGTTGTAAAGCTTCCACATTTCCGGACGCTGGTTCTTAGGATCCCATGCCTGTGCTGTATTTCTGAAAGAGAAAATTCTCTCCTTAGCTCTTGATTTCTCCTCGTCTCTTCGTCCACCGCCAAATGCTGCTGTGAAGCCGTATTTGTTAAGTGCCTGTTTAAGAGCCTGAGTCTTCATGATATCAGTGTAAGCTGAACCGTGGTCAAATGGATTAATTCCCTGCTTAACACCCTCTTCGTTAGTGTAAGTAAGCATCTCGATTCCAAGCTTCTTCGCTGTCTCATCTCTGAACTTAATCATTTCCTTGAACTTCCATGTTGTGTCGATGTGAAGAAATGGAAATGGCGGCTTCTCAGGATAGAATGCTTTCATTGCAAGATGAAGCATAACTGAGCTGTCCTTTCCTATAGAATACAGCATTACCGGCTTTTCGCATTCTGCTGCAACTTCCCTTATAATATATATCGCCTCTGCTTCGAGTGCGTCCAAATGTGATAAATTACCCATGATATTCCTCCCTATTTAGTACTTATTAGATTCCTGTCTGTTGACCTCAAGCGTCTTAACAGTTCCGTCTGGCGAAGTCACCGTCCATGTATTGATGCTTCCATTCTGTCTGAACGAAAGAGTGCTTCCCTTACCGCCGACATCAGCACCCAGAAAGAAATTAATTGCCTCAAAACGACATTCTTTAAGACATGATGTGCAGCCCCAGCAGTCCTTGACATGCTTTATAAATGCTTTTCCATCAGTATCTTTCTTGATAAGGTTGCCGGGACAGGCTTCAACGCACTTCCCGCAGCCAACGCATTTTAACTTATTTATCTGAATGCTCATAGCTGTCGCCTCCTCTCACAAGGTCTCTTATGATTATCTTAATCTCGCCATTCTCCTTGCGGGAGTTGACATATTTTAACCAGTCATCACTCTTAGCCGGATAATCCATATTCTCCGCAAAGCTGTGCCAACGGGTTTCTTTTCTTGCTTTCAAATGTGCTATAACACTTCTGCACACCGTAAGTCTTTCTCTTATCTCATAGATTCTAAGCAAGTCATCTGCATCCTGTGCCGCAAGATTATCAATGCTCTGCTCTAAGAATTTAATCTTCTCATCTGCAAGCTCAAGTCTTGCTTCATTGTACTGATAATCAGTGCTTATGCCACCTGCGTACTGGTCCATAATCTTCTGCATTGCTTCCTCAGTCTGCTCGATATCAACCAGTCCCTGCTTATTATTAAGAAATCGCTCATACTCGCTCTTCTTTGCAAATGCGTTCTCAGACAATTCTGAATCTGCCACCTCATTTACAACAAAGCCCTTTCCTGAGCCTTCAAGCCTTTCAGCTATTGCCTGTGCTGCAATCTCGCCCTCTGCAAGAGCACCTGTTACATATTTCTGAGGACATCCGCCTGCAACATCACCTGCTGCAAAAAGCCCGTGAATTGTAGTCTCGCGGTTGTTATCAACCCAGTAACCACTCGCTGTATGACCTCCGACTATGTATGGCTCAGTTCCTTCTATCTCAACATTTTCTTCAGAAGGACCGCCCGCTGCCTCAAGCCACTTAAGTGTCTGGCTCGGTGCCATGTTAAGATATGCTTTGTAAAGGTCTTCCTCCTGCTCCTTGCTTATTCCCTTAGTTCCAAGATAACAAGGTCCTCTGCCCTCACGGTTCTCTGTAACTGTTCCATAAAGTCTCTGTGAAGTTGTAAGACCGTATTTGTTCTCATACACTTCGCCGTTGGAATTAAGCTGCTTTGCCGGAACTCCCTGTGCGATAGTTCCTGTCGGAGCAATCGTATCTTTACATCTTAAAGCAATGAATCTCATCTCAAATGTGGTCATCTCTGCACCCGCATTGATTCCCATTGCATATCCGGCTCCTGTATTGAACGGTGGATACCACATTTTATGTCTTGAAAATCCCGGATTGTTAGGTCTGTAAAGACCTGCCGCTCCGCCAGTAGCCACAAGAACTGCCTTCGCATTTATCTCATAGAACACTGCGTCGTTGACATCAAATCCGTATGCACCTTTAATCTCGTTATTCTCTACTATGAAATCTGTTATATTCAGGTGATTGATTACCGCTACATTGTCCTGCTTCTTAACTGCATCTGCCAGTATCGGCTTGATATTCTCACCATTTATCTTAATATTGCGGTTTCCTCTCGCAACATAATCTCCATTCTCATCTTTAAGGATTACAAGTCCTAAGTCCTCCATTACTTTAGTGACATGATTGAGTCTTTCTGACATTGAAAGAAGCAAATCCTCTCTTACTATTCCATCTGCGTCCTTCTTACAATAATCAACATAATCCTGTGGAACTCTGCCCTTAGTGATATAAGCATTGATTGCATTAACGCCTGCCGCAAGACAGCCGCTTCGTACAATATTCGCCTTCTCAACAATCAGTACATCAAGGTCTTTCTTCTTTCCAAGCGTAATACCTGCAAAACACCCTGCCGTTCCGCCACCTATAATAAGTACATCTGTGTCAATAATTCTATTCTTCAACCTCCATGTACCTCCTTGCAAAATCTATTTCCATATAAACATAGTATCTTGGTATGTAAATCATTATATTCTCAATTTCCTATTTGTCAATAGGATTTTTGCAGATTCTTGTTATTTGAATTGTGGGGGAGCTGGGTATTGGCTGGGTGCCTACTAATCTCCCTCTTTTCTCAACTTTAGTAGGTCTTTCCCAACTATTTCCTTCCCATCCGCACCCCTTCTTACTTGATTTCACCTACTAATCTGCCGCTTACGCTCTCTTTAGTAGGTCTTTCCAGGCTCTTCTCCTCTCTCTTGTTCTTTATCTTGCTTGATTTCACCTACTAATCTTCCACTTCCCTTAGCTTTAGTAGGTCATCCCCAAAAAAAGAACTTGATTTTATACGAAAA
>ENA-OPAK01000615-OPAK01000615.1-human-gut-metagenome-genome-assembly--contig:-NODE-615-length-12584-cov-7.440897_pt1 | contig 12584 bp, 10 predicted proteins | sample MGYA00241055_ERZ501426 | MGnify/ENA primary metagenome ERZ501426 (study PRJEB25962, sample SAMEA2042626) | human gut metagenome | biome: human gut; feature: human-associated habitat; material: faeces... | reverse complement strand
ACAAGGAGCACATCGGCGTGGATGCGGACAGCGGACTGGTTCACACGGTGGAAACAACAGCCGCCAATGTGCACGACAGCAACATGGTTGTCGAGCTTCTTCAAGGAACGGAGGAGGATGTTTATGGTGACAGCGGGTATCTGGGTGCAGAAAAGAAGGATGATGCAATTCTTGTCAACAATGAAGGAAAGCCAATCCGGTATCAAATCAACAAGCGTCCGTCGCAGCTGAAGAAAGCAAGCGGCGAAAAGTTCGAGCTGCTCAAAGCAATCGAACATGCGAAATCCTCGGTTCGTTCCAAAGTGGAACATGTGTTTTGCGTGATAAAGAGAATCTTTCATTTCTGCAAGACACGATACCGAGGACGGGAAAAATTGCATCAGCATTGCTGCACGCTGTTTGCACTTGCGAATTTATACCTTGCTCGCAATCGAATGAAGGTTGCGTAACGAGGTTTATTTCGCGTGCAAACAGTGCGCTTGAATTGCGCTTTTTCTCGAAACTTTGGGTCGCCGAAGATGACACGGCTGGTTTTGGCGCAATTATGAGGGGTATCCTTATATCAAAATCCAAAGCGGATTTCGATACCCAATGGAGGCGGCAAATGCCGCGCGATTTGGAAGGCTCAGTCGCTACGCTCCTTTCCCTTCCAAATCGTTTTTGTCTCTACCGAAGGTTGGCGTAGATACGACTTTATTATAGTAGCATAGAAAAGCAAGCGATGCGAGGAGTGGGGAAAGAATGGTCTTTCGGCTTGCCATCGTAGAGGATGAAAAGCAAGACAGCGATCTGTTACAAAGCCACATCCATCATTTTTTTACAGAGAATTGTCCGGACGACTCTTTTCAGGTAACTGTATTTGATAATGCAGGCGTCTTTATTGAACAATACAGGCCGGATTATGATCTTATTTTTTTGGATATTCAGATGCCGGGAATGGATGGGATGGAAACGGCAAAGATGCTTCGTCAGGACAATGAGAATATGATACTCATTTTTGTGACAGCAGCAGAGGAGTATGTTTTTCAGGCATTTGATGTCGGAGCATTTCATTATCTGGTTAAGCCATTTTCCGATGAGAAATTGAAAGAGGTTGTGACAAAGGCAGTCCATAACATAAAAAGGAGTTCCAGACTTGAAAAAGACGAAAAGTATATTATGGTACAGACCGCCGGAAGTCATATAAAGATTTTTCTGCGTGATATTGTGTATGCCGAGGTGTATAACCGGAAAGTTATTATCCATACACGAAGTACGGATATTGAATACTATGGTAAATTACAGGAATTAAGTGATATGGCAGGAACAGATTTTTTCCGAACACACAGAGCCTATCTTGTACATTTTAAATATGTAGAAAAATATGATGCAACTTGTGTAACTATGAAAAATGGAACTGCATTGATTGCAAAAAAGAATTATCCGGAGTTTGTGAGGAGGTATCTGAAGTATAACCAGAGGAAAGGAAATGAAGTCAGATGAGTTTAGTGGAAAGATGTTGGATGATCACATCGAAGTTTTCTGTTATTGCAATTTTGATTATTACAGGAATCTGTTTTGGTGTTTTTGTATATCCATATATGAAAAAGAAAAGGGAAGCTGCTCTGGTCAGTATTGTTTATATTGGAATTATGTCTGTGCTGTATCTGATACCGCAGCAGATTGGCAATTTTTCTGCATATATGCTGGGGGTTGTGGCTGCATTTCTTGTGATGTATGTACAGGACAGAAGAAACATCTATCAGAAAATATTTCTTGCAGTGACATTTTTTTCTATCCGTTGGCTTGCGGTTGCAATGGCAGACAGACTGGATGATTTTATCACAAAAGCTCTGGTTTTTGGGAATACGATTGCAGGAAGACAATGGCTGCAATATGGACTTTATGCTGGAACGAGAATTCTGGATATTGTGCTTTGTATCGTTTTCCTTGCAGTTGCAATCGGTCTGATCAATAAAGCATATGTATACAAAAATGATGAAATGAACGTTAAAGAGCTGGTAATGCTCATCATACCTTCTCTTGTGGGAGTTACAGGATATGGCATTCTGCAATATTATCTGAATATTTATGAAAAAGATACAGGAAAGAGCCTGACAGATACCTATGGATTTTATGGAGCTTTAAGCTTTGTGCATTATTTTATCTCTATCATAGCAATTCTTGTTATGACTACGATGTTTCAAAACTGGAAGGTGGCACAGGAAGAACAGACAGGTCAGGAGCTGGTATTAAATCAGGTCAGTGATATGAAAAAGCATATCGGGGAAGTGGAAAAGCTGTATCAGGATATCCGCAGCCTGCGTCATGACATGGGGAATCATATACAGATGCTGGAACATCTTGTGGCAGAGAATCATATGGATGATGCAGCAGAATATATGGAGTATTTGAAAAAAGAGTGGAATGAAATATCTCCTGAGATAAAAACGGGGAGTCCTGTCATTGATGTGATTCTGATGGAAAAGTTAAGAGAAGCAAAGGAAAAGCAGATTCGTTTTATATCAGATTTTCATTATCCGGGGGATACGAAATTAAATGCATTTGATTTAAGCGTGATCTTAAACAATGCACTGGATAATTGCATGGAAAATGTAAGTGGAGAAAATCCTTATATCAGTATCTCTTCTTTTCGGAAAAACAGTATTTTTATGATAACCATAAAGAACAGATATGAGGGAGAGTTAAATTATAAGGACAGTGATCTGCCGGAAACAACGAAATCCGGGAAGGAGCATGGAATTGGACTGCATAATATCCGGAGGGTTGCAAGGATGTATATGGGAGATATATCTTTAGAACAGGAGAATCAGGAAGTGGTTCTAAGTATTATGTTACAGGTAGAATAAGGACAAAAAGCACCTTCGAGGTGTTTTTTATTTGCTTCACAACAAAAAAAGGGCGGTTCACAACATCGCTGTTTATTGTAAAGAAAGATATGCCGAAAAATCAGTAAAGAGAAATCATGTTGTACGATTTTTAAGGAAACGGATTTCAGAATTTAAGCTCAAGGAGGCCAAATCATCTCCTCGCCATGGGGCTCGGATTTTGCTTCGCAAAACAAGGAGGATTAGAATGAGAATCAATGGATTTAGTGGGACAAATACGCAGACAGGAACAATGGGAATGACACAGGGGAATGATTCTGTAAGTAAAAATATTCAGAATCAGATTGCAAATGCACAGCAGAAGCTACAGGATTTATCATCGAATGAAGAAATGTCATTAGAGGATAAGATGAAAAAGCGTCAGGAGATACAGCAGGAGATTAACAATCTCAATCAGCAGTTAAGACAGCACCAGATCGAGCAGAGAAAGGAACAGCAGAGTAAAAATTCGTCATCTATGGATGATATGGTGGCTGGAACAAGTAACACTTCAAAAAAGAAAGACACCGGATTGTCACAGGCAAGTATGCAGGCGATGATCTCCGCAGATTCTTCCATGAAACAGGCAAAGGTGCAGGGAAGTATGGCAACACAGATACAGGGACGTGCCAGTGTGCTTGAATCTGAAATCAAACAGGATGCCGGAAAAGGAAATACTGAGAAGAAGGAAGAAGAACTGGCAGAGCTGCAGGCAAAGGCACAGTCTGCGACAGCAGCACAGATGTCTACACTTGCAGATGCAAATAAATCAGTAGAAGAAGCTGCAAAAGCGGAGAACAGCAATACAGAAGACACTGCAACAAAGAACAATACTGATAAATCCGAGAAAACACAGGAATCTGCGGGGGCTGCGGCAGAGGAGACAGACAGCGTAAAGAATACGGATATCAAAGGGGAAACACAGGTGACAGTAGAAACACCGACTCTGGAAAATGCACAGAATGCAACACAGCAGGCAGTGTATACACCGATTGATATTCGTTTATAGTTGGTAAAGGAGAATGGTATTATGTCAGAGATTAAGAGTTTTAGTGATTACACAAGTAAATATAACAGCAATGTAGATTATTCCGCATTATTTGGAGGAACTTCCGACAGTTCATCCGTAGGAAACACCAATATGCTTTCTGATTATGCTGCGATTAAAAACGGAAGCTATGGAAAACTTATGAAAGCATATTATGCAAAGCAGGATGCAGAAAAATTATCGGGTAAAGGCGATACTTCACAGAAGCTTACACTGATGAAAACAAGTGCGGATTCCCTGAAAAAATCAGCAGATGCACTAAACGATGCGTCACTCTGGGAAAAAAAGAAAATAAAAAAGAAGGATGAAAAGACCGGGGAAGAAACAGAGGTAGAGGATTATGACTGGGATGCAATTACCAAAAAAGTGAAATCTTTTATTGATGATTATAATGATGTTGTTAAGGAGGCAGGAGAATCCAATACAAAAGATGTCCTTAGAAATGCTTCATGGATGACAGGCATGACAGACAAAACCAGTCATTTACTTTCTAAAATAGGTATTACCATAGGAAAGGGTAACAAGCTGGAGCTGGATGAAGATGAATTGAAGAAAGCAGATATCAGTTCATTGAAAACGGTTTTTACAGGTTACAATTCCTTTGCAGGCAAAACAGCCCAGAAAGCAACTGGTATATCAAATGCTGCGAACCGCGCAAGTGCGACTTATACAAACAATGGTACATATTCTAAAAAGGATTCCTCTCTAACGTCAAGTAAGATAGATAAGGAAGTATAGGAATATTGTATGAGTGACTAATTTGAGCAAATGTATATCACTAATTAGTAAACATGAAAGTGAATAGGCGATTGCGAAATGTGAAAGGAGCGGATATGAAAATATTTCAAACACCTTCTTACGATAGGTTTTGTTTATTCGAAATGGAAAGAAAGAGTAAAGATTTCAGAGGTATGGATGACAATGTTGCTTATAAAAATAAGCAGATAGACAATGTAGAAATATCGAATGAAGGAAGGCGGGCATTGCGGGAAAAATTAAGAGAAGTAAAGCCAAAGGTTGAGGAACCGATAGGATATGAATTAACAATACAAGATACAAATGAGGTTGAATGGGAACATTATACTTCTATGAGAGAATATAGTGGACTGACGTTAAAAGACGGAAAATACAATCTAGAAGATGTGATGAAGTCTATGATGGATGCTTATGAAACGCGTTACAATTATATTGTGAAAGAACATGAGAATGGAGAACGTCGGATTTCTTATGATCTCACAGGAGAAAATTCATTAACACTTGATGAAGACTTGGCAGGTTTAGACAGGGCATATAATAAGCGATTAGCAAATCTGGCGGGATATATTGTATGTCAGCAGACAAATGACGGTTCTAAATTCTTTCAAACAACTAATGTGAAGAAGAATACAGCAGAACAAAAAGAATATATAGATACTGCGGTATCCATGATGGAGAAAGCACAAAAAAGATTTTTAGAAATGCGTGAAGAACCGAAATACACAGCAGGAATTGCAAAGAGTGTAATTGGGGATATTATGAGTAGCGATAAGAACTTTATGGAAACGACTCAGAGGTTATTTGCTAAAACAATATATCACAATGCTAAAAAAAATATTTTCTAGAGACATGAAAGGTTGTTTAATGTTGTAAGAGAATGTTGGCAGTTGTTATGAGACTTATATAAGGTAGGGGATAGTATGGTTACGGTAAATAATTATTACAACAATATACCAGTAGGCAGGGATTTAAATAATCTGCCAAACACTTCCAGTGCAGGTACAACTGTAGGTTATCAATATGATGGACTTACCGAGGAAGATCGTTTCGTACAAAAAGTTTTGCAGGAGCATTATGATAAAGTGTACAAAGAAAATTTGTCTCATTCTGATCCAATGGCATATATCGAATCAAAATATTGTGATGTGACCTCACCTAATTTTTGCTCATATATGACAGAAGATCAGCGTTCCATAGCTTACCGCAATGAGAAAAGAATGTTACAAACAGGGGGAAAATATTCGGCTGGATTTGCCCGGTATGATTATGCATTAAGAAATTACAAGGATGTATATACAGGTGCTTCAAGAAGTACAGGTTATATACGCAATACTGACAAGGAAAAGCAATATGCAAGAAGTGTTGTAAATCAGCAAATTTCAAATCTGTTTTCAAAAAATGGAATATCATTATCAAAACAAGCAGATTTGACATTTTCTATTGATCCATATACATATCAATTAACTGTGTCAGGAAATGCAGATAGAGACACATTATCGCAGATAGAAAAATTGCTGAATGAAGGAGATAATGCAAAAAATATTTGGACGCATGCGTGGATTTGTATGCATGATTCAGACAATGAAATTGTTAATTCGCAAGCAAATAGGACAAAGGCGAACCAATATTCTTTATGGCATGAAGTGTATGAGACAACAGGGTATGATGCACGCAATGCGACATATAGAAATGGTACTTTTATTGCAGAGGATGGCACAGATTTACTTGCCTTGTTTAAGGCAAAGGCTAAAAATGGCGCAGGGTATGAACTTTATTCTAATAGATGGTTGGAATATGCTAAGAATGGCTGGAAAAAAGAAAATGATTTAGTATTGAAAATAGGATTTGACAGCAGTGGATTGTATGATATAGGGCAGGAAAGAGGGTATGGAGCAACGCAGAATATGTGGATGAAAGGTATTAGTCAAAGTATATTTGAAGCTAGCGTGTGATCAATATTATATTGATTCTGAGAGAAATCCAACAGGTGGCATAGTTGGAAGGACTCCGAATAATGAAAGGAGATATGTTAATATGGCAGTTACAGGAATAGGAACATATGCGTCATATACGAATAGTTATGGCAATACACAAAATGCTGGAAACAAAACGGGCAGGACATATAAGAATGCTCATGAATATAAGAACTATTTAACACAAAAATACGATTGTTTACGAAGCAGGGATTATTCCGTAAATATAAACAGTTCTCTTTTGTCAAAGGCTATGGGAGATGAAAAGACAAAACAATGGTTGGAGTACAATTTATCGCTAATACCAAAAACAATAGAACAGTCAAGAGCTTATGTGGCAGCAAGAGGAGCAAAGATACTGAGTTATAGTATTACTATAAATGGATATGATAGCATGAGTTCTGTAATGTGTACTCAAGATGAAGTTGATCCGGGAACAGAAAAAGCAAGGAAAGAACTTGAAGAAAGACTCGAGAAAAGGAAAGCAGAAAAGAAAGAGACAGAGGAAAGACTGGAAAAACAGCGTGCCGAAAAACAGGAGCAGGAAGAACGGCAATATAATCTGAAAATTGATGGAAAAGATGTAGCTGACCTGACAGGAAAAATGGTGGAATTGCTAGGTACTTCAACTTCTATAGGAGTGATGGAAAATGGAGTTTCGACATTTGATGTGCTGGCATAGGAACTTTGATATGAAACCGTAAGGTGTGCAATTAAAATAATGACTTATGCTAGAACATAAAATAGACAAAAATAAATTTGCAATGTGGAAACAGACAGGGAGGCTGTTTTATGTCAAGGATAACGGATTATGCTTTTTTATTTCAGAAATCATTTGGAACATCAGGAGTAAATGCAATAGGTAGTTTTCAGTTGTCACAGCTTAATAGCAGTTCTGTTCAATCACAGCTAAAAGCTGCTGGAATTAATACGAACAGTAAACAGTATAAAGCAGCTATTAAGAAGATGATGTCTGCCGGAAATGGTGCGATGTATGGCAATATTCAGGGAATAAAAAATCTGATGAGTCATTATGATAAGGATGGAGATTATATTAATCCTGTAAATGGATTGGCAGGACTTTTGGTGACAGATGACAACGAGAATTCGAGAAGAAGGATCATATCAATTCCGGATAGTAGCAAAGAAGAAATGTATGAACTGACAAAAAAAGAGTTCCTGTGTGAAAACGGTGTCCACAATGGAGATACAACAAAACGCACAGACGTATATAACAATTTATATCGTAAAATGTCCAAAAAGGACAGGCTGGCTGCCGGGTACACCCTTGAAAAATATGAGAGAATTTACAGACAGGCTTTTTATGATGCCGCAAAAAAGGCTGATCCTAACTGGGAAATTGGTAAGCCAATCAAAGCTGGAGCACTTGATGATGTTACAAGAGAGACTGCAGAGACAGGAAAATCCCCTGCACAGGCAACACTTGATACTAAAATCTAAAGCGTATAAACTATTCTTTTTGAGAAACAAAGGTAATCAGCTATATTGAATTAACAGATGGTATAAAAGTAATGGAAGGCTCTCTTATGAAAATAGAAGCAATTTCATAAAATCTTACTTACACACTTGACAATATCCCTCTGAGGAAACAGATGAAAAAGATATTACAGAGAATCGGACTGCTGGCAGCGGCGGTGCTGCTGCTGTGGGGTTGGCAGGGGATGAATGCTAAGGCGGACGATTATACGGGAAAATGGACAGTTGATAGAACCGGATTAAAAAACTGTCATATAATGCTAAGTACTATGATAGATAGTAAAATGTATGATTGTTTTTCTATATACCCGGGAGATGACAGTTATAATGGAAAAGAATATTGGTTTTTGACAGCACCGAAAGTTGTATATTCTACGGATGATGTTAATGAAATAGAAGCAAGTGCAACCTATGACAGCGTTCAACAATGTTATTATTATCGGCTTCCAAATCATGGAACAGGTAAAATAGTTATGACAGGTGAAGCAGTCAATCTGGAATTTCATTCTAGCTTGTCGGAACCGGCACAGTTGGTTTCAAATGATGAGAAATCTTATTTTTTGTATGATTTAAAAATAAATTCATATTATGATTTTTCTAAAGTAAATGTTTCATTTAATTTCTATGATGGAGCGGGTTACCGTGCAGATGACATTTTTGATGCAAAAATCATAAATTATAGTGAAGATAACAGAACTGCAACAGTGAAGATTAGCTATAAAACAGAAAACTGTACCAAAGTGGCGGGATATAAGGTGTATGCAAAAGCAGTATATGATGATCCACAAGGGGATGAACATAGGAAAACAGATATAATGTCGTTTAATGTTGGCACAGTTGATCGGACAATCTCCAGTCTGGACATGGTAGTCACCCCACCGGTAGCCGGACAGCCCTTACCTAAAAAATGGCAGATTAATACGGAAGGAATTACTGATGTTACGAAGAACAGTATTTTGTGGTTGAAAGAGGGAAATGAGAATGAGGCGGCAATCGGCAATGCTGAGCCGAACACAACGTATTATGCAATTCTGACCTTGGTTGCAGAACGTGGCTATAAATTCAATCATGACAGCATCTGGATTGTCACAAATCCACAAGTGGAGTATACGTCAATTGACTTAGCTGAGGGACGGTATCTGACATTGAAATATACCTTTACAACGGGAGAGATTACAAATACTACAGATAATACAGATACATCAGCTTCTGACAGTGGTACCGATGACAGCCAGGAAGATCCCTATAAGATCATCGAAGGCACCAGGAGCACCTGGAACGGCAGCACCACGGAAGGCCTGACCATCCGCGGCGATGGTGATTTTGCTAAATTCGCCGGTGTCCGTGTAGACGGCAACTGGATCCCCAGTGTCCATTACGAAGCAAAATCAGGTTCCACTATCGTGACCCTGAAGCCTTCCTATCTGGCGTCCCTGTCAGAAGGTGAGCATACCGTAGACATCATGTGGATCGATGATTCCGCCAGCACCACATTTACGGTAGCTGCAAACACCGCAGCTGCACAGCCGGAGCTGGACAGCGTGCCTAAGACCGGTGAAGGTGTGATGGGATGGATGCCCGAGGTACTGCTGCTTGTAGCTGCAGGCCTGGTGACATTCGGCGGACTTCTCTGCAGACGTAGTAAAATTCAACTTTAAAGGGAAACGCCACATAAAAATTGTGTAAAAAGTAGATATATTTTTAAATTGACGAGCACATGGCTGTTGGATATACTATAACTGTATCGCGTTTTAAACGACGTGATACGGAAAGCAGGATCCGACAGCCATGAGCAGTTTACAAAAGAAAGAAACATTATTAATCGTTGATGATTCAAAATTTCAAAGAGTAGTGATCAGACAGTCTCTCGGGGAGCATTTTAACTTCGCAGAGGCTGTTTCCGGTGAAGAATGTCTTACGATCATGGAGAAGGAAAGCGATGCCATTGATCTGGTGCTGCTGGATCTGGTCATGCCGGGGATCGACGGCTTTGAAGTACTGCGCCGCAGACAGAATATGGAGGGCTTCAAGGACACGCCGGTTATCGTTCTGACGAATACGGAATCGGTGTCTTCCCAGTCGGAAGCATTTGCACTGGGGGCGGATGAATTCATTATCAAACCGGTAGATACCCGGATAGCGCTTACCCGCATCAACAATACACTGGGGGTAAAACGCAGGTTGCAGAATAGCAGAGATGAGCAGAAGGCCTGGAAGACAAAGTCGCAGATCGACGAGATGACCAGTCTGTTCAATAAGATGACAGTAGAGAAGCTGATCACGAAGACTCTGACAGAGCATGAGAATGGCCTGCATGCTCTTATGGTGATAGATATCGATAATTTCAAATCCGTAAATGATGTATACGGTCATACTATGGGAGACCATGTGATCAGCGTCATTGCAGGAGTCATTTCTTCACAGTTCCGCAGCACAGATTATGTGGGACGTATGGGTGGAGATGAGTTCGCAGTATTGATGGGAGACATTCCGTCCAAAGAGATCGCACTGATCAAGGCAGAGAATCTGGTCAACCTCGTAAAATATAAAGAGAACTTATCCATACCGGAAAATATATCCATCAGTGTGGGAATAGCATTTTCCGATCCAGAGGATCATTGCTACTATGATCTTGCGGCAAAAGCAGATCAGGCATTGTATGTATCCAAGAAGTCGGGAAAAGGACGCTACAGCGTGTTCGGTGAGGAAAATCAGACCCCTGATCAGAAATTGCAGGCTTTTGTGTGGTCATCCTCCCGTAATGTTACCAGCATGCTGGAGTTTGCACTGCCGGAGTTTGTTCATCTGAAGAAAGTAATCTCGGTGGAAGAGATCAGAGAGAACATGGGAGAGAAGACCGGCGAAGACATTCTGGGACTGTTCGTGGATGTATCAGAAGAAGAGGACGGAGGACAGGCACGCTGGCAGGAACTTGGAGAATTACAGAGAGAACATGCGCTTCCCATGATCGCCATCTGCAAGGAGGGGAATCTTGTACAGATGAAATGCGCGTTGGAGACGGAAGTAATCCAGGATCTTTTGCTGGCTCCGCTGGAAGCAAATGCATTGAAGCGGCGTGTGAAGATCTGGATGCAAAATTGCAAGCTGCGATAAACTTTGTTATAATTGACTGGAGCATATCTTAGAATGTGCTTCAGTCTTTTGGTATCTTTGCAATAGAAACAGAGGATGTAATATTATGGATTTGTTTGAATACATGAGAAGCACCAATATGGAAAAGGAAGCTCCACTGGCGGCCAGAATGCGTCCCAGAACCTTGGATGAGGTCGTGGGACAGGAGCATATTATCGGCAAGGACAAGCTTCTGTATCGTGCCATCAAGGCGGACAAGATCAGCTCCATCATTTTCTATGGACCGCCCGGTACCGGCAAAACGACGCTGGCGAAAGTCATTGCCAATACTACCAGTGCTGAATTTCAACAGATTAATGCCACAGTGGCGGGCAAAAAGGATATGGAAGAAGTGGTGGCAAAGGCGAAGGAACTGCAGGGAATGTACAGGAAGCGTACAATTCTGTTCATTGACGAGATCCACACCCTCGTCGGCGCCGGTAAGTCGTCGGGCGCGATGGACGCCGCCAATATCCTCAAACCCGCGCTTGCGCGCGGCGACCTGCGGACCATCGGCGCCACGACGCTCGACGAGTATCAGAAATACTTCGAGCAGGACAAGGCCCTCGAACGCCGTTTCCAGAAGGTGATGGTCGATGAGCCGACGCAGGAGGACGCCATTTCGATCCTCCGCGGACTGAAAGACCGTTACGAGAACCACCATCAGGTCCGCATCAAGGACGAGGCGATCGTCGCCGCCGTCGAACTTTCGACGCGCTACATCACCTCGCGTTTCCTGCCCGACAAGGCGATCGACCTCGTGGACGAGGCGGCTTCGCGCCTGCGTCTGGAGATGAACTCCGTGCCTGAGGAGATCGACACCCTCGACCGGCGTGTGCGCCAGCTCGAAATCGAGCGCGAGGCGATCCGCCGCGAGAAGGACAGGGAGCGTGTGGAGCAGCTCACCAAGGAGATCGAGGAACTGAAGTCCAGAGACGCCGAGATGCGTGCCAAATGGCAGGGCCAGCGCGATCTGCTGAAGAGGATTCAGGAGAACAAGGACCGGATCGAGCAGCTGAAGATCGAGGCCCAGCAGGCCGAGCGGCAGGGCGACTACGGCAAGGTGGCCGAAATCCGCTACGGCAAGATTCAGGAGGCCGAAAAGGAGATCGCCGCCTTTCAGGAGGAGTACAAGCTGGCGTCGGCCAACGGCTCGATGATCAAGGAGGAGGTCGATGCGCAGGACGTCGCCGAGGTGGTGTCGCGCTGGACGGGTATCCCCGTGACGCGCATGCTGGCTTCCGAACGCGAGAAACTGCTGCACATGGAGGACGAGCTGCACCGGCGCGTCATCGGTCAGGAGCAGGCCAT
>ENA-OPAK01000610-OPAK01000610.1-human-gut-metagenome-genome-assembly--contig:-NODE-610-length-12635-cov-3.142448_pt1 | contig 12635 bp, 10 predicted proteins | sample MGYA00241055_ERZ501426 | MGnify/ENA primary metagenome ERZ501426 (study PRJEB25962, sample SAMEA2042626) | human gut metagenome | biome: human gut; feature: human-associated habitat; material: faeces... | reverse complement strand
TAAAAATAATCAACAATACAATGAATACCAATTTACCTTGCGCGGTTCCTAAAAAAGAAGCAGGATAACCAAGCACCGGGATATCAAACACAGGCACACCGACCACATCAGACCATGCAACCGGCTGTACATCATTCACCTGATTGGCATCGCCCTTTGTAATGTAGGTCTTTTCATCTGTATTTATCTCAACTACCCTGTGAGTCACAAGCTCGCCATTTCTGTAAAAGGTAATGACATCACCTGTCTGTATCCCACCGGCACTCTCCTTTACATACAATAGGCTCCCCTTCATGTAAGAAGGCTCCATGCTTCCGCTTACAACTACCATCGGCTCGATACTAAACAGCTTGGGAGCAAATATTACAATAATAATTAAAATAAGAATTAATAAAATTATACTGGAAATAATGTTAATAAGTCTCTTCAAAAAAAGCACCTCTATATCAGAAAATATCATTTGTCACTCACAAAACTGCTGTAGCAGCTTACCGGCTCAATATCAAATTGTATCGTCATATTACTATGTGTGTCACACGTATGATTGAACCTATCGATAATACGCTTCATGACATCGGAGGCTGTATCGCATGAGCACTTCGACAAAAGCACAATGTACTGTGAATCACTGTACTTTGCTGCCACATCCCCCACACGCAGGCACTTTCTAAGCGCCCTCTCAAGTATAAGCATGGAATCCTTCATATGACTGTGATTCTTATCCGGCTGACTGCTATACATTGGCACAACAGTGACAAGCACCAGACTCTCCGGAATCGTAGAACGGGCACTCTTTCTGACCTCCAGCTGATAGATTTCCTTGAACACAGGATATCCGCACATGAAAACACCATTCATGCTCTCCTCACTGATATCGTCCTTCACTTCATCTATATTGTAGCTTGAAGCACCCTTTGTGACAGATAAAAGCTCCTCATACACCTTGTTGAGCATGACAGTCTTTCTAACGCCAAGATCCTTGTCCATAATAGCCTTGGCAGTCTCATAAGTATCAAAAGCCATCTGTACCTTTTTGGTACGCATGCGTGCTACAATCAGATATGAGTATATCTGCTCATCCGAACGTTCATATACAATAGCCCTGGTGCAAAGCTGCTCAAGCTTCTCATAGCAGCCTGTATCAATATACAGCTTTGCCAGAGCCTTTACTGTATTTACGTATCTGGAATGGTAAAATGCATTGAGCGTCATAAACCAGTGTGTATCTGTCCTAAGAGGCAGGAAATCTCCATGGTAAAGGGCTATGGCCTTCTCATAGCTTTCAATAGCGGTCTCCTTGCTCCTGCAAAATGCCATCTCAGCCTCATTTATATATCTGTCAAACTCTTCGACATCAATGGTTACTTCCACATCATCATTCCATTTGTACAAGCCGCCTCTAACAGAAACTATGCACTCCTCGCCAAAGGAGGCATCTCTTAGAGCCTTTCTGAGCCTGTATGCCAGATTCTTAAGGGCTCCTACCGGATTATCAGTCTCCTCCTCAACCTGCCATATAGCCTCTGAAATATCCTCTATACAGACACCCCTGTTTCTGTTCATCGCCAGATATACAAACAGCTTTTCAAGCTTCTCAGACCTCCATGCCCCTTCCTGGACAGATGTTAAGCCATTACCTACCGTAAAGCTGCCAAAAGTTTTTAATTTAATCATATAAATCTCCCCATTTCTGACATTAAACATTATATAGTCATAAACATATTAATCTTTTTGGAATCCCTATAAGACTCAAAAATTAAACCCAGATTAAAATTTACGCAAATCATCACTGCCGTCGTCGACAGTATTTTGTATTTTCATTATCTTAACAAAGTATGAGTAGTCATCATTTACCTTTACCTCACACCTGTCACCCACCTTGTGCCCGAATATAGCTGCACCAAGCGGTGACTCCTTGCTTATCAGATTCTTTAAGGAATTGCCCCTTACTGTTGTGACAATCTTGTATGTCTCAGTCTCATCATCATCCTCAAAATACACATCAACCGTATTGAACATACCCACCTCATCATCCTTTGACTCATCGGATATGACAACGGCAGTCTTAATCATCTTCTCAAGGTATCTGATACGGCTCTCGTTCTGGTTCTTAAACTGCTTGGCGGCCTTGTACTCGAAGTTCTCGCTCAAGTCACCCTGGGCTCTCGCCACCTTTACGTCATCAAGAGCCTTCTTTCTGACAACGAGCTTTCTGTACTCTATCTCGTCCTCCATTTTCTTTATATCATTTGCTGTCAATTCATCATGCATGTCTTAAACCCTCTTCCTGCAAAATTGCGTCAAAATGTATTTAGAGAAGCCCTGCGATACCACAAAGCAGCACAATCGCACCAAGAACTATACGGTACCATCCAAACACAATAAAGTTATGCTTCTTTATGTAGCCCATCAGGAATTTGATAACAATAAGTGAAACGACAAATGCCACAATCATGCCGATAATCAGAATAGCAGCCTCTTCCCCTGTAAAATGAAATCCAAATTTAACAAGCTTCAGAAGACTCGCACCAAACATAACCGGAATAGCAAGGAAAAATGTATACTCAGCGGCAACAGTCCTTGAAACACCAATTAAGAGAGCTCCGACAATAGTAGCGCCTGAACGTGATGTACCCGGAAAAACAGCTGCAATAAGCTGGAAAAATCCAATCATAAGCGCAGTCGTGTAGCTTATGTCGACAAGTGAATTAATCTTGGCAGACTTGCCATTATGTCTGGTCTCAATCACAATAAAAGCGATACCAAAGAGTATAAGCATGATAGCTACTGTCTGGAAATTGTAAAACAGTCTCTCGAATACATCATCAAAAAGAATTCCGATAATAGCTGCCGGAACAGTTGAAACAAGAATATGAAACCACAGCACGAAGATATCAGTCTTGACCCATGCACCGATACCTGTCTTTGCAAGAGGAGCTTTGTTATTCTTCCTGCCGAATGGCCAGATCTGGCTCCAAAACAAAACAACAACCGCCAAAATGGCTCCAAGCTGGATAACCACCTCAAACATACTGTAAAAATCGTCCGGGTTCTTTCCTATTCTAAGTGGTAAAATCTCATTCAAAAGAATCATGTGGCCGGTGCTGCTGATAGGCAGCCACTCTGTAATGCCCTCCACAATTCCAAATATAACAGACTTGATAATGTCAAAGATTTCCATAAATAAATTTCCTTCCTTTAAGATATTTTCTACAACTAATTTATTATATTATTTTTCCAATCACAAGTCCATGGAATTTAAGAAAAATTTAAATTAAATCTTTTCATATTAGAAAATTTTTTGTAAAATACTCATAGCAATTATGAAAAAGTGAAAGGACAAAGACAAAACATGAAGAAAAAAATCAGTATCATGCTTTGCATAGTACTCTTCGCCCTGACAGGCTGCACCACCTCCGGCAGCACAATACGCTTCGGAGCAGCCGACATCGGTGGAATGTACTATTCATTTGCAAATACATTTACGGAGCTTGCCAATGAACAGGGCTATGACTTTACCTGCAAGGTCCGTACCACAGCAGGCTCTAATGCCAATATAAGGCTTTTATCCGATGGCTATATAGAGATAGGCCTCGCACAGGCAGACCTGATAGCCGATGCCTACAAGACAAATGAAGATTTAAGGGCTATAGCAGGGCTTTACACCGAGACCTGTCAGCTTGTGGTCCGCGCTGATTCAAACATACAGACTCTTGACGACCTGTCAGGACACACTGTAAGCATCGGAGCAGAGGAATCCGGCACCGAGCGAAATGCCACACAGATTCTTGAGTTCGCCGGTATGCCATCATCCCTTGTTGCCACCAAAAACCTAGACTATATCGAGGCCACAAAAGAGCTGAAAGCCGGTGATATAGATGCCTTCTTCTGCACTGCAGGACTCACCACCACTGTCATAGATGAGCTCTCAAAAGAATGCGACATAAGGCTTATCCCGCTGACTGATACTGTGATAAGCAAGATGCTTGAAAGCAGCTCTGCCTACACAAGCGAGGTCATACCTGCCGGCACATACACAGGCCAGGATACAGCTATAAGCACAATAGGTGTAAAATCAGTGCTTATCACAAAGTCTGATGTATCCGACGATACAATTGAACAGCTTACATCGCTCCTGTTTGAAAAAGAAAATGAGCTCTCCTACTCCAACTCTCTTAAGCTTGAGCTGACATATGACTTTGCAACAGGCGATATACCTATCCCATTCCACAAAGGAGCGAAAAGGTATTATGAAGACTGTGGATATAGCGCAAATTAATTCGCGAATTAATTTTTAGTTCAATATATAATATTCAAAATTCAAGAAGAAAATAACAAGAATATAATAAATTAAAATTGAAAGGTAACACATGAAAATACAACTTGACATGTACCAGACACTGGCCGTTGCCGTGCTTGTACTACTACTTGGAAACTATTTAAAAAAGAAAATATATTTTCTTCAGAAATTCTGTATTCCGGCGCCTGTCATAGGCGGACTGATTTTTGCCATCATGACATGCATATGCTATGTCACAGGAATCGCAGAATTTTCCTTTGATGACACACTGCGCGAGGTCTGCATGGTATTCTTCTTTACATCTGTAGGCTTTCAGGCAAATCTCAAGGTATTAAAAAGCGGAGGCAAATCGCTCATCGTATTCCTGGGACTGGTAATAGCGCTTATCATATTACAAAACCTAACCGCCGTGGGGCTTGCAAAGCTCTTAAACCTGAATCCGCTAATCGGCATGTGCACCGGCTCTATTCCTATGGTTGGCGGACACGGCACCGCAGGAGCTTTTGGCCCGGTGCTTGAGGACTTAAACATAAAGGGCGCCACAACCATTTGTACAGCCGCAGCCACCTTCGGTCTCATCTTTGGAAGCCTGATAGGTGGACCTCTTGGAAAAAGACTGATTGAAAAGCATAGCCTGCTTAATACAGCAGCAAACGAGGATGACAGCCTGCTGGTGGAGGATGAGAAAAAGCATGAGCGCCACACAAATATGTACGCTGATGCCGTATTCCAGCTTATCCTGGCAATAGGTGTCGGAACCATCTTTACAATGCTGCTCACAAAGACAGGGCTCACCTTCCCGATATATATAGGAGCGATGCTTGCAGCCGCACTCATGCGAAACATATGTGAGTACACAGGAATCGCCACTATCCATATGGGAGAGATAAATGACCTGGGAGGTATAAGCCTCTCTCTATTCCTAGGCATGGCAATGATCACACTAAGACTCTGGGAGCTTGCATCACTCGCTCTCCCACTCGTCATACTGCTTGCAGCACAGGTGCTTCTCATAATCATATTCACGTATGTTATCGAGTTCAACATCATGGGGCGCGACTACGATGCAGCCATACTTGTGTCAGGCACCTGCGGCTTCGGAACCGGAGCCACCCCAAATGCCATGGCAAATATGCAGGCTGTCTGCGACCAATATGTGCCATCCATCAAGGCATATCTGCTCATACCGCTTGTCGGGAGCCTGTTTGCTGACTTTTTGAACAGCCTTGTAATCACATTCTTTATAAACTTACTGTAAAACAACCGGAGAAAAATATGTTTGAAAAACTGAAAAAAATATTTAAAAACAGAGACGAAAAAGAAAAACATAATTACGATTTAACTTTTGACAACGTGGCAATACCTGAGGTGCACGTAAAAAGCACCGAAAGTCACGAGGACACAGATAAAGAAAATGCACCTATCAGCTATGACAATGTTGCCATACCTGAGGTGCATATCAGAAACAGAAAAAATAAATAAACTAAAACTCCATATGCCTTTTGCCCTTTCACAAAGCACCTATCCTTCCCTGCTTATTGTCCTTATTCTGCCTTCTCAACAGATATTATCTTTCCCTCAAACGGATCTACCTCTGAAATAGTACCTGTATACTTAACAGTCACCTTATCTCCGCTTGCGACACTCTCGAGTCCGTCAGGCTTCTCATCGAAGGTAAAGCTGTATGGTGTATCCTTATCATCAGTCACTACAAACATGAAGTCCTTTATGTCATCGATTGTTCCTGTAAGCTCCTTCTCTTCCTGTGAGCCCTTTTCACCTTCATCCTTGGTATCAGCCTGCTTTGCACTTTCGGTGCCTGCTGCCTTATCCTGCTTTGTATCGCTCTGTCCGCAGCTTGCAAACAAGCCGGCGCAAAGCATAGCTCCTATTACAATTGTAATCAGTTTTTTCTTCATTATGATATACCTCTTTCTTTATTTATAAGCACTACTATGAGTACGTTTTCTAAAGAGTACTCTTCTATCCACCTAAAGTAAATAGAATACATAAAATATTAAAAAAATCTTACGAATTACTGCTTTTTTGAGCCTCTTGCGAGCCTTGCAGGATACCATTTTTCAAACCATCCGGTAAATATGCCCATCAATACAGGCATCAGATTGTTTACAACAATAAGTGTGGCTCCAACGCCTGCCTTTTTCAGCAGAAAGGTCCATACAGCTGTCAACACGTATAATACTCCCCATGCTGCCGCAAGGATATAATTCGTTTTCATAAAAAGAGGATTTTTATGTGCGGCTCCCCCGCCATAATTGTATTTCACATATGCTGCGCATAAAGGCTCCTTTGTCAGGCATGAAACTAGCCAGAACAGCCCAAACACCAGATATCCGATATCTGTTGATATGTCACCTGCTCCTGTCAGGCTTGCAATCGCAGAAAGTATAGCAACAGCAACAATTGAGAGCTGATCCCATATTACAAATTTATGTTTTCTCATAATAAAAGGTATAGCGGATGCCACCAAAAGAGCAATCACAGAACCCTTTTCAGTATTGACAGAAACTGCTATCCAAAACGTAATCCATGGTATGAGCATTGTCATCATGGATGGATTTTTCTGTAACTCCACACCTTGTGATGTTTTTTCTGCCTCTTTGACTGCCGATGTACTTCCAAAAAATTTATCCCAGTTTACCATCAAGGAAAAATCACCTGTCACCGTATACATCTGCTTTCCCAATGCCTCTGCGCCACCTATCTCGCCTCGGGAAATAGCCGACCATACTGTAAAAGGCGTATCTATGCGGGTAGTCGGAGTAAGGCTTTGATCTGTAAGCACCTCACTACCTTTATCATCAAGCTTTATCTGATATGTATGCTTCAAATCGGTATAGCATATCTCAAGCACGCGTTCCTTTCCGTCATAGGTATCCTTATTGTATAATGCAGCCATCTGTCTGGTGAAAACAAGGTCATCCGCTTCCTTTTCTCCTGTTGTCCTGCTGATTCCCCAGCTGGCATCCGCCATCCTTTCAAATACATCCCTTGGATATAAAAGAGTATGGAGCGCCGCTTCTGTTTTTTCAGATATTTTTCCTGTGATGGCATATTCTGCCCCGGCACTTTTTACCGTAGCCAGATATTCGTCAGTCCTCTTTGACAGCTCTTTTACACGAAACAGCTCACCCTGACCACAAAATATGGTTGTATAATGCCCTTTTCCAAGGAAATGGTCAAACATCCGAAGTACACTGTCATAATTTCCCTCTGCAGAATAAAAGCCACAGGTAGAGATTAGCACATGCCTTTTGCCTTTCATATCATATCTGGCTTCATGACTGCCGCTTCCATATCCGTCATCCTTTGTACTCATAAACGGCAGGCTCATGGGAAGCTGCCTGTCAATCACGTTCTTTAGTATTCCCGGCACACTAAAATAGTACAGAGGAAACGACCACACAACAATATCCGCTTCAAGTATTTTCCCAATAACAGTCTGCATATCGTCATTTATGCAGCACACCCCCGGTGTCTTCTGCCAGCATGCAAAGCAGCCCTTACACGCTCCTACATTCATTGAGGCTACATGCATTTCATCAATGGATATAACTTCATTTTTGCTCTTATATCCTTCTTTGAAGCCTTCTATAAAGCTGTTTGCAAGCCTTAACGAATTGCTTCGTTTGCCTTTTGGACTTCCGTTAATCAGAAGTATGTTCATGCTTTATGCCCTCCTGTAAGTATATAGTTAATTTTAGTATAGCGGATTGACAGGCAAAAAACAATTAAAGTTTAGACTTAGAAACAATACCATAATTATACATTCAAAATACATTCAAATTCTTAAGTATGCCTTGTAATTATAGTACTATGATAGTAAAATATACCTATATTATTACGAATCAGGAGAATTCATATGGGTTACGATGAAAAAATTTTTAAAGCAAAGGCGAATATCAAAGCCCGCAGATTATGGCTTGTTTTTGCTATTCTGCTGACCGCAAATTATGGTACCGACACAGCAAATGGCGCTTATTCTGTCAGTAATTATATCATTTTTGTTATTTTATGCTGGCTGCCTTTCGTGTGTGGTGACATACTTCTAAAAAAGAAAGGGAAGGATAATGACCGTTACCGGCTTGCATTCGTCATCGGATATGGTATTTTTTACGTATTTCTTTTGTGTACGACAACCTCACCGATTGCATTCACCTACATCCTTCCGATAATCAGCCTTATTGTAATATTTAAAGATGAGAAATTCATGATTTACTGCGCCGTTGCAAATATGCTAAGCCTTATTGCAAGTATTGCATTTCACATATTAGTACTGGGTCAGAACACTGCTGTAGACCACAAAAACTATCAGCTTCAGATAGCATGTCTTTTACTTTGCTACATAGGCTATATCATGTCGGTGCGTCACCTGACTGAGTCCGATGCTGCACTCACCGAGAGCATAAAGTCTGATTTAAATCGCGTTGTCACGACAGTTGAGCAGGTTAAAACCGCTTGCAACACTATAATGGACGGTATAACCGTGGTCCGTGAGCTTGCTTCTGAAAACAAGCATGGCTCAGATGTTGTCGTTGAGGGAATGAATAAGCTTACCGGAAATAACAAGAAGCTTCAGTCCCACACTGCTTCTTCCCAGGAAATGACTACCGATATAAGCTCACAGGTTGAGAATGTTGCAGCCATGATAAATGATATGGTTTCCCTGACAACTGAATCAGGCAAGCATGCAAAGGTCAGCTCTGAGGACCTTGAAGGTCTTGCCCAAACATCAAAAACTATGTCTGAGCTTTCTACAGAGGTTGAAAACATCCTGACTACATTCAGAGATGAATTTGAGATGGTTAAAAATGAAACCGGAACAATTGATAATATTTCAAACCAGACAAATCTCCTCGCTCTTAACGCTTCTATCGAGGCTGCGCGTGCAGGCGAAGCAGGTAAGGGCTTTGCTGTTGTTGCCGAACAAATCCGTACTTTAAGCACTGAGACAAGAAATTCATCCGGTCAGATCAGTGAGGCGCTCTCACGGCTTGACGAGATTTCCGGAAAGATGACCTCATCCATTGAAGAAACGCTCCGTCTCATCCAGCTCACTCTTGAAAAGGTAATGCAGACCTGTGAAAATGTTGAGAAATGTACCCTCATTATATATCTGGCGGCTCATATATACATTGTAGCTGTGAATGCTGAATGTAGAAAAGATTACAAAGGATTCCAATAAGCTTGGAAGCCATATCCGTGAAATCGACACCGCAATGCAAGAGGTTGAAGCATCTAACCAGCAGCTTGTCGACAATATGGAAAAGGTATCTGACATCGTAGAAACCATGACCTCATGTATCGATGCCTCTGACGCGATAAGCCGCAAGATGCTCAGTAAATATGATGAAAGTGCAACAAATATCAATAATATCGAGACTGTTATCCAATCTCTCATGCACGAGCTCGGAGTTGGTGGATTTATGGGACTTGATGATATCCGCCCGGGTATGAAGGCCAAAGTGATCCTGACAGATGTACAGACCGGCAACGAGTTCCATTGCGAAGTAAAGGCTGTTGGCGAAAACAGTCTTAAGCTTGTATCAGGCGGCTTATCTGTAGACTCATCCAGACCTTGCAATCTGTATGTTACAGTTGGCAATGTAATGTACTGCTGGAAGGATCTCACAATCACAGATGACCTTGTGATAACAGTCAATACACAGCCTGAAATCTTGAACCGTAGGAAATACCCTCGCATGGATTTATCAAACAATTGCACTATCAAGCTTAAAGGAACAGACACCACATTCAAAGGAACTCTTGACAATATAAGTGCAAACGGCTTTGCATTTTTGACAAAGGATCCTTATTTCGTGGATCATAAAGGAGCGAAGGTCACTATCTCGATAGAGGACTTTGCGCTTGCTGACCACTCAGTATTGGAGGGATATGTAATCCGCTGCTCAAATAATGAGGGAACATATATCGTCGGCTGCCAGATGCCTGAGGATAATTATTATATCCAGACATATGTCAATGAACAGCTTCGTGCTCACTCAAAAAAATAAAAGCTATGAAAGCCTTTAACCGGGCTCTCATAGCTTTTTTTATTGATAATCTTCTATATCCTATTATCTTCTATCTATTATCTTTATCTTCTATCTGCATGATGTTTTTCCTCTCTGGACTCTCATATATACATTGTAGCTGTGAATGCTGAATATTATGATACCTAGCAATGCACAGGTTATCACAATTGTACGGATGTTCTTCTTTTTTATAATCATAAATGTGTTCTCCATACCTTAGTACCTACATCGTATCTGTGCTTTGTTCCCTATTCATATCACATATACTTGTATTTCTAGTACTAATTATACAACATATAATGCCTAAAATCTATACTCTTGGCGCGAAATGTAGTTTTTATGGTGTGAAATGCAGATTGCAATAAAAAACAAGGGAAAGTACTAAATACTTTCCCTTGCATAAATTATATATAGACTTTTAAATTAGAACCTTTGTCTATTTTGCCTGCTCTGCGATAGCAGCCTGTGCTGCAGCAAGACGAGCGATTGGTACACGGAATGGTGAACATGAAACATAGTCAAGTCCAATCTTGTGGCAGAACTCAACTGATGAAGGATCTCCACCGTGCTCTCCACAGATACCAACGTGAAGGTTAGGATTAACTGGCTTTCCAAGCTTAATAGCTGTCTCCATTAATTTACCAACACCTGTCTGGTCAAGCTTAGCAAATGGATCGTTCTCGAAGATCTTAGCATCATAGTAAGCATCTAAGAACTTACCAGCATCATCACGAGAGAATCCGTATGTCATCTGTGTCAAATCGTTAGTACCGAAGCAGAAGAAGTCTGCCTCTGCAGCGATCTCATCTGCGGTAAGTGCTGCACGAGGGATCTCGATCATTGTACCAACTTCATAGTCAAGCTTAACGCCTGCAGCAGCGATCTCAGCATCAGCTGTCTCAACTACAATCTTCTTAACGAACTTAAGCTCTTTGATCTCACATACTAATGGGATCATGATCTCAGGCTCGATATCCCAGTCTGGATGAGCTTTCTTTACATTGATAGCTGCACGGATAACAGCCTTTGTCTGCATCTTAGCAATCTCAGGATATGTAACTGCAAGACGGCATCCTCTATGACCCATCATTGGGTTGAACTCATGGAGTGACTCACAGATAGCTTTGATTTCCTCTACTGACTTATTCTTAGCCTTTGCAAGCTTCTCGATGTCAGCCTCCTCTGTAGGAACGAACTCATGAAGAGGTGGATCAAGGAAACGGATTGTTACTGGGCATCCCTCAAGAGCCTCGTATAATTTCTCGAAATCTCCCTGCTGATATGGAAGAATCTTCTCCAATGCAGCTTCTCTCTCTTCTACTGTATCAGAGCAGATCATCTCACGGAATGCAGCAATTCTGTCTTCCTCGAAGAACATATGCTCTGTACGGCAAAGTCCGATACCTTCTGCACCAAGCTCACGAGCTTTCTTAGCATCTGCAGGAGTATCTGCATTTGTACGAACCTTAAGTCTTCTGAACTCATCAGCCCATGCCATAACACGTCCGAACTCACCAGCGATTGAAGCATCAACTGTTGGGATGATTCCAGCGTAGATGTTACCTGTTGTACCATCGATAGAAATCTCAGATCCCTCTGTGAATGTCTGTCCTGCAAGTGTGAACTTCTTGTTCTCCTCGTCCATATTGATATCACCACAACCAGATACACAGCATGTACCCATACCACGAGCAACTACGGCTGCGTGAGATGTCATACCACCACGAACTGTCAGGATACCCTGAGCAGCCTTCATACCTGTGATATCTTCTGGGGATGTCTCAAGACGAACAAGAACAACTTTCTCTCCTCTTGCAGCCCACTCAACAGCGTCCTCTGCAGAGAATACGATCTTACCGCAAGCAGCTCCTGGAGAAGCACCAAGACCTTTGCCCATCGGTGTAGCAGCTTTAAGAGCAGCTGCATCGAACTGCGGATGAAGAAGTGTATCAAGGTTACGAGGATCGATCATTGCAACGGCCTCTTCCTCAGTTCTCATTCCCTCATCAACGAGGTCACAAGCGATCTTAAGGGCAGCCTGTGCAGTTCTCTTACCATTACGTGTCTGAAGCATATACAGTTTACCATGCTCTACAGTAAACTCCATATCCTGCATGTCTCTGTAATGTTTCTCAAGAGTCTCGCAAACCTGTTTGAACTGTACGAATGCTTCCGGGAACTTCTGCTCCATCTCGGAAATGTGCATTGGTGTACGAACACCGGCAACAACGTCCTCGCCCTGTGCATTTGTCAGGAACTCTCCGAACAGACCGTTCTCT
>ENA-OPAK01000581-OPAK01000581.1-human-gut-metagenome-genome-assembly--contig:-NODE-581-length-13165-cov-4.985584_pt1 | contig 13165 bp, 10 predicted proteins | sample MGYA00241055_ERZ501426 | MGnify/ENA primary metagenome ERZ501426 (study PRJEB25962, sample SAMEA2042626) | human gut metagenome | biome: human gut; feature: human-associated habitat; material: faeces... | reverse complement strand
AAAGCCAGCGATGATTTGCCGGATCCGCTAAGCCCGGTCAAAACAACAAACTCATCGCGTGGTATATCAATATCAATCCCTTTGAGATTATGTTCTCTGGCTCCTCGTATTTTTATATATTTGGTCAATTCATCATGTTTACCCATAGGTTATCTCCATTTCTGTAATACTTGCCCACTGTGATTGTAAAGTATAACACAATCCGCTCCCCAAAACAAGTACATATGTTCGATACCATATCAAGGCTCATCTATATTGTGCACCAGACGCATAAAATTATTCACAGTTATAACGGAAATACTGGTTTTTATTGCTTTTTCCCTTGAGATAGCATTTTATTTGTAATATAATAACAGTAATAATGTACAACTAGCGATAGCAAGAGGAGGTACACGTAGTTTTGCAAGAAAATACTACAAAAATCATTGGGGTTTGCGTGGCTGATATTAGTACTGATTATAATGATCGTTTCTTTGAGGCATTTAAGCGGCTCGCTCATGAGTTTCACTTCAAAGTCCTCTTTTTCAGTGCATTCAGCCCGCTATATTGGGATCAGAAACATGACATCGGTGAGGGAAACATTTACCAATTGATCGATACCGATGTATTAGACGGACTGATCATGTTGACGATCACGATCAAAAATGAGCTCGTTCGTGAATCCATTATCGAACATGCCAAAAAGCGAGATATTCCGGTAATATCCATTGAGTATCCGTTGGAGGGAAGCCTAAGCATTATTTACGAATATAAATCCACGATACGTAAGCTGCTATCCCATCTGATCGATGACCATGGATACCGTCGCATTAATTTTATTGCCGGACCGAAAGATAACCTTTTCTCCGAGGAACGTTTACAAGTATATCGTGATGTACTTACCGAACATCAGATTCCGGTCGAGGAAGCACGGATCGGCTATGGCGATTTTTGGTATGGTCCAACACACACTGTCGTCCAATCCTTTATCGACAGTGATCTTCCAATGCCGGAAGCAATCGTCTGTGCCAACGACAGTATGGCGATCGCTGCCATACAATATTTGACCGATCATGGTTACAATGTTCCCGAAGACGTTGCTGTTACCGGTTTTGATGGAATTGAGGAAGCTCTGGATTTTTATCCACCGATCACAACGGTTCGTTACGATATTGATGCAACGATTTCCAGAACATTTCGTATTATGAGAAATTTGTTACAGGGCAAGGAAATTGATGAACCTTTAGAGATTGTTTCGGAGATTGTCTATGGTTCCTCTTGTGGCTGCCAAAGCAACAAGCAGAATTCCATGACAAAATATAATAACATTATAAACATTGATTCATCGTAAGCGTCTCCGCGATTCTATATAGTATATTAAAAATAAAAAGTCTAATGATCCCTTTTTAGTCATTAGCCTTTTCCCATCTGTCAGGAAGCAGTAGCCTGTATTTTTCCAGTGGTGTATTCGGTTGCCATTCGGCAGTTCTGTTTATGACATCCGTGAGATACTCAAACAGATTCACTTTATTCATCCTACAAGTAAGTGCTATCGTGTAGAGTATGGCGCCCCGTTCGGCTCCCTTATGGCTGCCGAAGAACAATGAGTTTTTTCTTGATAAGGATATGTAGCGGTTCATCCGTTCAACTATATTGTTGTCCAGGTAAGTGTCACCATAATTAAAGATGTCCACCACGGCATTCCATTCATTGCGAAGATAGGTGATAGCTTCCTTCAGTTCGCTCTTAGGCAACAAATCTCCCCGTTCTTCTATATCATCAAGCACATCTTTTATTTCTCCGAGTATGTCCGGCGCATACTTTTTCCGATGGACAAGATTCTGTTCTACCGTCCATCCGTCAACCCCGATCTTATGCTTATGTTCATTTTGATAAAGTGTGTTTATCATCTCCACGATTCTTTTTGCATCCGGGTCATCCTCACCGCAATCTATAAATTTCCGTTTTATATGTTGCAGGCACGGAATGCGTGTGATATGGGGATAAGCATCGCTTTCGAGCTTCCGGTAAGGTGAGTATCCGTCGCTTTGTATGATACCTTTGCAACCGCCTAATTCGTTAAGAATAACTTTTTCAGAGCGGGAGCCGTCATCATAGAGCAGGTATATCATCCTGGTGTTTATGCCCACAACCACCCAAAGGTATCCCTTGCGGACTCCTTTTCCCTTGCTGTTCTTTTCCGGGACGAGTATTTTGTAATAGGTTTCGTCGGCTGCCTTATAAGGATCACTCAAAGCTGTCTGCCGGATACACTTATAAAGATTTTCAAAGAGGCTTGAGGCTTTTTCCATCAACTTATGAGCCGTAGGTTTCTTCAGCGTAAAGCCATGACTTTCGAAGTAGTTGATGATTCTTTCAACCGGTAGCGATTGTATATAACGCAATTCCATCAGCCCGGCAATGAATGAGCCGTCATAGCTGGAATTCAAGAAAGCCGAGACCGGTGTTTTTCCCTCAAAGAGACGACCGTCTTGCGCGTAGGTGTGTATCTTGTAGACGTGCTTGATGAAGCGCATGGGTACACATTCATAGCGGACACATATTCTGGGAGCGGTGGTAACCAGCCGGGCTTTATTGATGTCAAAATCAGGATCGTCGGGATAAACGTCATGTTCCTCCTGCTCCATCTCATAATGCATGTCACGTTTGGCCCCATTGTTCTTTCTGGCTTTACGCTTATCTGCTTTTTCTGCTTCTCTCTTCTGCCGCTCTTCCTCCGGCAATGCAGGTTGAGGGGGTTGTTGCTGTTCGGATGTGTTTGATACAAGTTTGGCGATCCCCTTAGTAAGACGCTGTTGCTTGCCAAGAGATTCGCCTTTTTGAAGGAGTGCCTCTTTAAGGGAAGAAACCTCCTTTATCAAATCATCTATCTGGTCCAGGAGTCTGTTGTTATCATCCCGCAACTCCTTGATTTGCTCCTTCAATAACTCTATGACCTCATCCTTTTTCATAGCGTAAAGATACAAAAAATCAATGAGTCGGCCAAAATAATCGGATGGTAATTTAAAATCAAACAGTTAATATACAGTACATTACATTAAATCCTAAAACGTTTTCGCAACCGTACAGACTTCAATGACACTCCATTTAAGATAAAAGACAAAACCTGATAAGAGATCTCATAATTGCCTGTATGGGGGTTAAATGTCGGCAACTCAAAACTTCCACCTTCCAGACGCTTGTAGTACAGGAGAAAGCCATCACCATCCCAACGCAGTATTTTTACACTCTGTCGGTTTTTGCCAAAGAATAAAAATATATCTCCGGAAATGGGGGAAAGCTCCTTCATTTGAGAGCGTATGATTTTGAATAAACCGTCAATGCCAAGGTTCATACGGACAAAGCCCTGGTACAGATAGTAGCGATTGGCTGATGTTAGAGAATACATGGATCCCCCTCCTTTCTTTCGTAATCGCATAACATTTTAATAATACCCCCGGGAGTGGCCCGTTTGACCGAAATGGTCGTTCCGCTGTTAAAGGTGATTGTGATCCCGGAAAGACTAAACTCTTCTTCCGACAACATGACGGGGGCTATTTGAGTGAACGAAGGAGAGGAAGTTGTCGGTCGGGAGGGTTCAACGCCGCCATAATAATCACGGACCACATCTGCCTTGGCTTGTTTAACGCTATAACCCCGTCTGGACATCCAGGAACTCATACCTCCAAGAGTGGTATGCTGATCACGGCAAACATCGGCTAAAGAACAATTGTAGTCTACTTTCAATACTTCAAGGAAATGTTTCCAGGTTTTTCCAAATCGATTTTCTGCTAAATCCATAATGATTCATTTTTATACATGGCAAAAATATAAGAATGAAAAATGGGCGACAAGATAGAATCGCGGAGACGCTTACGCAGGCTGAAGGATTTATATCCGGATGAAGGAAATAAAGTAAAAATGGTTCATCATAAACAACTGAGTAACAATATATTACCTTACAATGAAGGATTTGAAGGAAAAAACAGGTTATAGAGCCAAATCTTCTCTATAACCTGCATATACTCAAATCACCTTGAAACATTCAGAGAGTGATATCTTTCATTATCTTTTCTAATGCTCCGGCATTATGGTTCACATAATTTCCGGCAGCTTTCCCTGCTTGTTGCAAATAAGCCTCATCCGACAGGAATTTGTCCATCAACCGTTTAAAATCATCATAACCGGTTACTTCAAAACCGCCTTTCTGCTCCAACAAATGTTGCGCCTCGCGGAATTTCTTGTTGTTAGGTCCGAATACCACAGGAATACCATATACAGCCGCTTCCAACACATTATGAATTCCAACTCCAAAGCCACCCCCAATATACGAAATCTCACCATATCGGTAAATGGAGGACAGCAGTCCGTAACAGTCGATAATCAAACAATCGGCCTGTGTCACATTTTCTTCCGTAGCCTCGGTATAGCGGATGCACGGACGTTTCACCTTATCTAAAATCTCCCTCAAATGACTGTCGCTCACCACATGAGGAGCAATAACCAGCTTCATCTCAGGATGCTCATTGAAATACTTGATAAAAATATCCTCATCCGGTCCCCATGAGCTGCCTGCAACAAAAGTCAACGAGCCACCTTTGAACTTCTCCACCAGCGGAAGCTGCTTGGCTTGATGGCAGATATCCAGCACGCGGTCAAAACGAGTATCGCCCACAACTGTCACATCGGTCACGCCAATTGTCGCCAGCAATTCTTTGGAAACTTCGTTCTGTACAAACAAATGAGCAAAAGTCCTCAGCACCTCACTATATCTCTTCCCATACCAACGGAAAAAAATCTGATTGGGACGGAAAATGGAAGATACGCTATAGGTGGGAATACCTCTCCTATGCAACTCATTCAAGTAATTCTGCCAAAATTCATACTTGATAAAAAACACCATACAGGGATTAGCCAATTCTACAAACCGACGGACATTACGCGGAGTGTCGAAAGGCAGATAGCAGACAAGGTCTGCCCCCTGGTAGTTCTTTCTCACTTCATACCCTGAGGGAGAAAAGAAAGTCTGCAATATTTTATATTCGGGATGCTCCTTACGGATACGTTCTATCAAAGGGCGTCCCTGTTCGAACTCACCCAATGAAGCTGCATGAAACCAAATATAACGGGCATTTTTGTCTATCTTGTTACGCAAGATATCAAATACTTCCCGGTGTCCTTTCACCATTTTGGCGGGCTTGGCGCTGAACAGGCCGGCAACCTTCACCCCGAATAGATAAATATAGATGACTAGGTTATAAATCATAACTACCGGCTATTACTTGAGCACTTCCACAGCCCGACGAATGCGTCGCAATGTTTCTTCTTTCCCTAAAACGGCTGAAATATCAAACATATGCGGGCCTTTACCTTCGCCTACCAAGGTTAAACGGAAAGCATTCATTATATTACCCAAGTGATAACCTTTATCTTCTATCCATTTCATGACCACAGCTTCCTGGTTCTCCAGCGAGAAGTCGTCCAAGGCCTCCAACACGTCCGCCAACTCCAGCATACGTTCGGGAGAGTCCTCTTTCCAACGTTTTTTACGGGTCTTCTCATCATATTCCGTAGGAGCGACGAAGAAGAATTTGCAAGTTTCCCACAAATCCTTGATAAAACTTACACGATCTTTCATCAAGCCTACCACGGTCACCACTTTATCCATAGGAGCTTCAATGCCATGCTCTTTCAAGATCGGCATGAAAAGCCCGGCTACTTCCTCATTGCTTTTCTTCAATATATATTCATGGTTAAACCATTTTCCTTTTTCAAAGTCGAATTTTGCCCCGGCTTTGCTGCAACGGTGCAGGTCGAAAAGCTTCACCAGTTCATCCAAAGACATCAGTTCCTGGTCATTGCCCGGATTCCATCCCAACAGGGCAAGGAAATTGATAACAGCTTCGGGCAGGTAACCCGACTCACGATAACCGGAAGACACCTCACCGGTTTTGGGGTCGTGCCATTCCAACGGGAAAACAGGGAAGCCAAGACGGTCACCATCACGCTTGCTCAGTTTACCGTTACCATCCGGTTTCAACAACAAGGGAAGATGTGCGAACTCGGGCATGGTATCCGCCCAGCCGAAAGCCCGGTACAGCAGGACATGCAACGGAGCGGAAGGCAACCATTCCTCACCACGGATTACATGGGAAACTTCCATCAAATGGTCGTCCACAATGTTTGCCAAATGATAAGTAGGCAGTTCATCCGCCGATTTATATAAAACTTTATCATCTAAAATGGAAGAATTGATCACTACCTCGCCACGGATAATATCATGTACGTGTACATCTTCATTCGGTTCAATCTTGAAACGTACCACATATTGCTTCCCATCGGCAATCAGTGCATCCACTTCTTCTTTCGGCAGAGTCAAAGAGTTACGCATAGACATACGGGTAGAAGCATCGTACTGGAAATTAGAGATTTCCTGACGTTTGGCATCCAACTCTGCCGGAGTATCGAAAGCAATATACGCCTTATCGCTGTCAAGCAACACCTGTACATATTTCTTATAAATATCACGACGTTCAGACTGACGGTAGGGACCGTAGTTACCACCAAAGCTGACTCCTTCGTCGAAGTTTATCCCCAACCACTTAAACGACTCAATGATATATTCTTCCGCACCCGGAACAAAGCGATTTGAGTCGGTATCTTCTATACGGAAAATTAAATCTCCACCATGCTGGCGAGCAAACAGATAGTTATACAAGGCTGTGCGCACACCGCCGATATGCAACGCTCCCGTCGGGCTCGGAGCAAAACGAACTCTTACTTTTCTTTCTGACATTGTTGTTTTATATAAAATACGCCGCAAAATTAATCTAAATTTCCCGATTTTTTCGTATTTTGCGCGCAAAAATATACGATTATGAGAAGTTTCAAGACCAACCAACGGTTTTCATATAAAAATTTGATTTATAAAAGCCTTATTTTCATTGCCACAGTATCAGTGATAGTCTACTTTTTACCCAATGAAGGAAAGTTCAACTATCAATTTGATATAAACAAGCCTTGGAAATACGGACTGTTACAGGCATCTTTTGATTTTCCGATTTACAAAAACGATCTGCAAGTACAAAAGGAACAGGACAGCATCCTGGCAGACTATCAACCTTATTTCCAAATAGACAAGGAAGCCGAAAAAAATGTCCTTTCCAAATTAAGGGAGGATTACAACAAGACCTTACGCCATTCACTTCCGGGCACGGACTATGTACGTTATATTGAACGCACATTAAAGGCACTGTATGAGGACGGAATCATTGCCGGAAATGACTTGAAGCGTATGGAGGAAGACAGCATCATTGCCATACGGTTGGTAGACAAAAATGTAGCAACAAGCCGTTTTATCGACCAATTGTACACCGTGAAAGAAGCCTATGAATATTTGCTGAATGCGGATACCGCCCACTACAAAAAGAAGATATTACAACAATGTAATCTGAATGATTACATTACACCTAATCTGGTTTATGATGAAGAAAAGTCCGAAGCCGCGCAAAAAGATCTGCTCTCTAATATTTCATGGGCAAACGGCTTTGTGTTGAACGGACAAAAGATTATTGACCGTGGAGAAATTGTTGATGAGCAAACTTACAATATATTGGAATCCTTACGCAAGGAATGGGAAAAACGCAGCGACTCGGTACAAGAGAAAAGACTGACATTGGCCGGACAAATATTATATGTAGGAATCTTCCTGTTCTGCTTCATGGCCTATCTGGAGTTGTTCCGGGCAGATTATTATGAACGGAAAGGAACACTTACCCTGCTATTTGCGCTGATTGTGTTCTTCCCCGTCCTGTCTTCCATTATGGTGGAACAGAACTTGTCAAGTATTTACGTGGTTCCATTTGCCATGATTCCGATTATAGTCCGTGTTTTCCTTGACTCAAGAACGGCATTCATGGCACATGTCACTATCATTTTGCTTTGCTCCATCACTTTACGTTTTCCACATGAGTTTATCTTGTTACAGGTAGTGGCAGGAATGGTGGCGATCTATAGTTTGAGAGAATTGTCCCAACGGTCGCAATTGTTACGGACGGCTTTGGTTGTATTTATCAGTTACGCTTTATTATATTTTGCTTTCGAGCTGATTCATGAAGATGATTTGACCAAGCTGAATACGCGCATGTACATCTATTTTATGATCAACGGTATCTTACTGCTGTTCGCTTATCCGTTACTGTTCCTTTTGGAGAAAATATTCGGTTTTACTTCAGATGTGACTTTGGTGGAACTGTCAAATATCAACAATAGCTTGCTTCGGGAAATGTCCGAAGTAGCTCCGGGCACTTTCCAACACTCATTGCAGATGGCAAACCTGGCTGCTGCGGCGGCAAACAAGATTGGAGGTAAAAGCCAGCTGGTACGTACAGGAGCATTATATCATGATATCGGTAAAATGGTGAATCCGGCTTTTTTCACAGAAAACCAGTCGGGAGTCAACCCGCACAAGAGTTTAAGTTATGAACAAAGCGCCCAGGTTATCATCAGTCATATTACCGACGGACTGAAACTGGCGGAGAAGCATAATCTGCCCAAAGTGATCAAAGACTTCATTAGTACCCATCATGGACGGGGACTGACGAAGTATTTCTACATTTCATATAAAAACGAACATCCTGACGAAGAAGTGGACCAGGAAAAGTTCCGCTACCCCGGTCCGAACCCGTTCACCAAAGAACAGGCCGTCCTGATGATGGCAGACTCTGTAGAAGCGGCTTCACGCAGCCTGCCGGAGTACACGGAAGAAAGCATCAGCACACTGGTAGATAAGATTATTGACACACAGGTATCTGAGGGGTATTTCAAAGAATGCCCTATTACGTTCAAGGATATAGCAACAGTCAAAGCACTGTTTAAAGAAAAGCTGAAAACGATGTATCACACCCGAATCAGTTACCCGGAACTAAGGAAGTAAGCAATCCTGCACAAGCATCTTCCAGTATATCAAGCACGTTCTCGAACCCTTGCGCACCGCCATAGTAAGGGTCGGGAACATAGTCTGCCACCTTGGTGCGGCAATAATCTGTCATGCGATGGATTTTCTTTTCCGTTTCCAGATCGGGAGCACGTTCCATCAAGTCCTCTATATTACGGTCGTCCATACCGATGATCATATCAAAATGATAAAAATCTTCCGTACAGACAGGACGGGAACGATGGGTCAGATTGTAACCGCGGCGGGAAGCATGCATCCGCATACGGCTGTCGGGCAATTCCCCTCTATGATAACTCAGGATTCCGGCAGAATCCACCTCTATCTCGTGTTCCAGTCCTTTTTTCTTTATGAGAGTACGCATCACTTCTTCTGCCGAAGAAGACCTGCAAATGTTACCGAGGCAGACAAAAAGTATTCTTTTCATATATAATCTACAAATGGAGATATTCTTTAAATGATTTCACATCACGGTTCATGATCAGCTCTTCAGGAAACCCGGTAAGCTGCAACAATTCATACAAATTATCGTAACGGGCTATATCAAACGAAATATGCGCGTCACTTCCCAAAATGACCGGAACTTCATATTTCTTGCATAAACGGAGAATGGTGAGGTTGTTCTCACGGGCATTGGGTTTGTTACGGGTGGGGTTTAAAGAACTGTTATTTATTTCCAATAAAGTATGGTGTTCTTTGGCTGCCAATACCATCGGTTCAAAATGCAACGCTGCCGTACCGTCTCCGGGGTGACTGATAATATGAATAAAAGGATTACTGATAGCCTGCACCATTCCATGAGTGTTTTCTTCTATCGTTCCATATTCATAACATAAAGAGTGGATACCCGCAATACGGATATCAAGCATCTTCATATAATCCTCGTCCAAATCGAGGTTTCCTTTACCATCCAGAATATTAATCTCAGCCCCCAACAACAGCTCCACCCCATACATCCGGCGGGGAACCACATGCAAGTTTCTAAAATAAATAGGATGGCAAGTACCGGGAATACCGGGCGAATGTTCCGTTATCCCTAAAACTTTCAATCCCTTACCGGCGGCAGCTTGCGCCATTTCTTGTAAAGTACTGAATGCATGCCCGCTGGCAATGGTATGGGTATGTACGTCTAATTCTATCTTCATCTTTATTTTCGTTTATCTTTTCTATTATCATCCAGTGCATGGACCAGTTACTGTGGATCTACATCATAATATACTAACAACGAACGGAAACGTTCATCTTCCAATATGGCACGTTGCACGGCAAGCAGATAATCACGCACTTTCTTTATAGAAGCATTCTGCTCCACTTTCACAATCATTTTTTTTATAAATAAGGTCTGGATACGGGCCACCGGCGGTTTGTCCGGGCCCAATACCCTGTCGCCCAATCCGGAACGGAGCTGTGCCGCCATGGTATCCGCCGCCAAATCCAGAATATCCTCTTTGCGGTGTTTCAGATATACATAAATCAAACGATAGTAAGGCGGATACTTAAACATCTGCCGTTCTGCCAATTGATCGTAGTATAATTGTTCATAATCATTATGTATCACTTGATGAATAACAGGCAAATCCGGCGATTTGGTCTGAAGGATGACCAGTCCTTGCTTATTTTTACGCCCGGCACGTCCTGCTACTTGGGCCATCAGTTGGAAAGCACGCTCATAGCTCCGGAAATCCGGGAAGTTCAACATCGTATCCGCATTCAGAATCCCCACCACACTGACATGATCAAAGTCCAATCCTTTGGATACCATCTGAGTACCAATCAGAATGTCCGTCTTGCCCAGTTCAAAATTCGTGATAATTTTCTCGTATGCGGTACGGGTACGGGTGGTATCCAAGTCCATCCGGGCGACTTTCGCCTCGGGGAATATCAGTTTTATATCATCTTCTATACGCTCTGTACCGAAACCGCGATGCATCAATTCCACTCCGCCGCACGCCGGGCAGGAACGGGGAACTTGATAGGTATATCCGCAGTAATGGCAAGTCAGCTGGTTCAGCCCCTTATGATACGTCAGACTCACATCACAGTTCTTGCATTTAGGAACCCAGCCGCAGGTATGACATTCTATCATCGGAGCGAAACCGCGACGGTTCTGAAACAGGATAACCTGCTCCTTACACTCCAATGCCTCTTTTATCTGCTTGACCAGCACCGGTGAGAAAGGCCCCTGCATCCGCTTTTGATGCGCCAGTTCCTTAATGTCAACCAGTTCTATATGAGGAAGCCGGATATCTTTATATCTTTCTTTCAATTCTACCAAGCCATACTTTCCCGAGGTAGCATTAAAGTAAGTTTCCACACCAGGAGTAGCCGTTCCCAACAGCACTTTCGCCTTGAACATAGAAGCCAGCATGATGGCTGAACTACGGGCATGGTAACGTGGGGCGGGGTCTTGCTGTTTATACGTATTCTCGTGTTCCTCATCTATGATGACCAGCCCCAAATTACGAAAAGGCAGAAAAATAGAGGAACGGACTCCGAGAATCACATCATAGCTCTTCTCTCCCAACTGTTTCTGCCATATCTCCACCCGCTCAGCGTCCGGAAACTTGGAATGATAAATACCCAGCCGATGTCCGAACACCCTTTTCAAACGCTCAGTTATCTGAGTGGTCAGTGCAATTTCCGGAAGCAAATATAAGACCTGCTTTCCTGTTTTCAGCACCTCCTGAATGAGGTGGATATAAATTTCCGTCTTGCCACTGGATGTAACACCATGCAGAAGACACACATTTTTCTCTCTGAAGCATTGAAGAATGTTGCCATAAGCCTGTTGCTGCGCAATATTCAGCGGATTAATATCACCGGTATCCGAAATTCCTTTATCCAAACGTCCTATCTCCTGATGATAGACCTCAAAGACTTTCTTTTCGACCAATCCGTTAAAAACGGCCGCAGACCCTCCAGACTTTTCAAGCAGCTCTTTCTTTGTTACTTCCTTTAAAGCATACCCTTTGGTTACCCAACCGGACAATTCCACATACTTCATTAATATCATCAATTGTTTAGGAGCACGTGACAATTCATTGAACAGCCGTTGTAAGTAAGCCTCATCCGCTTCTCCGTTCACCAATCTCACCCTCGCCTCAGTACGCGGTTTGTAATTACGTTTCAGTTCCTCCTTGACAAAGATGGCTTCTTTGTCCAACAAAGACTTGATGACAGTCAACACATTTTTCAGTCCGCTGTTTTTTTCCAACTGGGTTACACACTGTTCTGTATCCCGACTCAACAAATCTAGAATTTTCTGCTCTTTCTCCGGTAAGGGTGCAGTGGCTTCAAAATCGGGATTATATTCCACCAACGTTTCGCTTTCCAGTTTCATACCCGAAGGGATAGCCGCCTTGTACACATCTCCTAATGTACAAAGATAATATTCCGCCAGCCATTGCCAGAACTCATATTGTTTCGGTAACAGTACCGGAGATGAATCTAGCACTTCAGCTATATCCTTCGTTTCATACCCCTCCGGGGCCGCATAATGTACATTTGTCACTATTGCCGTATAGAACTTTTTCTTTCCAAACGGAACAACCACCCGACAACCAATCTGTACCATCTCTTCCATCTCCTGAGGAAGGGAATAAGTGTATTGGTTGGCAATAGGTAATGGAACTATGACATCTACGAATTTTTTCATGGTGCAAAATTACAAAAAAGGAGGCATTCTTTACTGAATGCCTCCTTTTTATCTTTTATTAAATAAGGTTGTCTAGAACAAGTATGCCAAAGAAACTTGCCAAGTGTTGTTCTTTATATTAACAGAATGGTGTCCATCACCCGATCCACCCTCTGTATAATATTCATAAGTACCAGTCTTGCTCAGAGCAAAATTATAATTAACCCCTAACTGTAAATGACGTATCAATTTAAGACCTGCTCCTACATTGAAACTGGTTGTAGATTTTTTCAATGACAATTCACGCGTCCATATTTTATTGCCAATATTAAAATCAAACTGGGGACCTGCAGCAATATAAGCACCCAACATGCTACCAAGGCCAAAGGACCATTTCAAATTCACAGGAACTGCAAATGTCTTTAACTTCATTGTTTTCTCTCCATCGACCCCTAAGTCTGTCTGAGAATATAAAGCGGCAACATCTGCCCCTATCCCGATAATAGGCAGGGTGAATTCAGCCATCGGACCCACAAAAAAACCAGTCTTATTATCCCCTTTAAAAGCATCCTTTGAAAAACTCAATTTTGAAATATTCA
>ENA-OPAK01000578-OPAK01000578.1-human-gut-metagenome-genome-assembly--contig:-NODE-578-length-13240-cov-2.252863_pt1 | contig 13240 bp, 10 predicted proteins | sample MGYA00241055_ERZ501426 | MGnify/ENA primary metagenome ERZ501426 (study PRJEB25962, sample SAMEA2042626) | human gut metagenome | biome: human gut; feature: human-associated habitat; material: faeces... | reverse complement strand
TTCGGAAATCCGCGAGTTTGACGACGTTTCGGCACGAAGAAATTTTGAGGCTATGAACATTGAGCTTTGCCGTTTCACAATGAGGGCGGTTACGCTTATCGGCGAGGTTACGGGAGCTGCACTCCGCGACGACAAGTTTTTTGTAAAACAGATGTTTTTACAGCTTAAAGTTACGATCGCACGGCTTAAATACGGAATTGTTTTTAAAAACGGACTTCTTTCGCAGATTAAGCTAAATTATCCGAATATGATGGCGATTGCGTGGTTTTTGGGAAACATTTTTGAAAAAGAACTTGAACTCGAAACCTTTGAATTTGCAAGGTTAATGCCTGCGGCTGATTCAAAAAGCTGAACAAGTGCGTTTGAGCCGTCAACCTCAAGAACCTTGCAACGGCGTGTTTCACCGTTCGGAAGTTCAATTTCGCCGAGTTCGTCATATGTTACGCCCTCAACATCACTTACCATCATAAGAGGACCTGCAACCTCTCGTATTGTGCGGTATTCCTTTGGCATCAGTCCTCACTCCTTTCAAGTACATCCTTAATTTCCGAATCAAGCAGAGCCTTGATTGACTCGAACTCGTCCCGAACCTTATCCTCGGGTACATATTTATATCTTCCTATGCGTTCACGAACAGGAAGATTGACAAGCATTTCAATGTCTGCACCGTTTGCAAGAGCCTCTTTTGCTTTGTCATAGTAAGCAAGAATAGCTCGCATCATAAGCACCTGTTTGCCGAGAGATGTGTATGTGTCTGTCGGGTCAAATGCGTTTTGGTGCAGATAATCCTCACGGATTGAACGGGAGGTTTCAAGCTTAAGTCTGTCGGGTGCGGAAAGTGCGTCCATACCGACAAGGTTTACAATTTCCTGAAGCTCGCTTTCTTCCTGTAATAATGTCATAAGTTTGCCACGAAGCTCCATAAAGTCGGGAGCGGCATTCTTTGAGAACCAATCTGCAAGTCGGTCTGTATAAAGCGAATAACTTGTCAGCCAGTTAATTGCAGGGAAGTGTCGTTTGTAAGCAAGGTTTGCGTCAAGTCCCCAGAATACCTTAACGATTCTGAGTGTTGCCTGTGATACAGGCTCTGAAATATCACCGCCCGGAGGTGATACAGCACCGATAACCGAGAGTGCGCCTTCCGTGTCCTCACTGCCGTTTACGATAACACGGCCTGCTCTTTCATAGAACTGTGCAAGTCGGCTGCCGAGGTATGCGGGATAACCCTCTTCACCCGGCATTTCTTCAAGACGGCCGGACATTTCACGGAGAGCCTCTGCCCAGCGGGATGTTGAGTCAGCCATAAGTGCAACCGTGTAACCCATATCACGGAAATACTCGGCAATAGTAATGCCTGTGTAGATAGATGCCTCACGGGCGGCAACAGGCATATCGGATGTGTTTGCAATAAGCACGGTTCTCTCCATAAGAGAGTTGCCTGTGCGTGGATCTTTAAGTTCGGGGAATTCGTTAAGAACATCGGTCATCTCGTTGCCACGCTCACCGCAACCGATATATACGATAATATCGGCAGCCGCCCACTTTGCAAGCTGATGCTGAACAACAGTTTTGCCCGAACCGAACGGTCCCGGAACTGCGGCTACACCGCCCTTTGCAAGCGGAAAGAGTGTGTCGATAGGTCTTTGACCTGTGGTAAGAAGAATGTCGGGGGAGAGCTTTCTTTTGTACGGCCTGCCCACACGAACAGGCCATTTTGTACACATATTAATCTCAACATTGCCCTTGTCTGTTTTGAGAACGGCAACTGTTTCGTCAATTGTAAAATCGCCCTCGCTGATGCTCTCAACAACACCGCCTGTTTTGTTAGGAACAAGAATTCTGTGAAGAACAGCGTGTGTTTCCTGAACAGTACCGAGTGTGTCGCCTGCAGCAACTGTGTCGCCCTTTTTAACAAGGGGAGTAAAGTGCCACTTCTTTTTGTGATCAAGTGACGGAACATCAACACCTCTTTTGAGGTTTGTGCCGGCAACCTTCATAATCTCGTTAAGCGGTCGCTGAATACCGTCATAAATTGAACCGATAAGTCCCGGACCGAGTTCAACGGAAAGCGGAGCGCCTGTGGATTCAACAATCTCACCGGGTCCGAGTCCCGAAGTTTCTTCATATACCTGAATTGATGCCCTGTCACCGTGCATCTCAATTATTTCACCGATAAGTCGCTGACTGCTTACACGCACAACATCGAACATATCGGCATCACGCATACCCTCGGCAATTACCAGAGGGCCTGCTACCTTAGTTATAATTCCAGATTTCAAATTCTTACACCTCAATCATTGAAGATAATGTCCGAACCGACTGCCTTTTCAACAAATGACGACAGTCTTTTTATGCCGATTCCCGTATTGCCCTTTACACCTGGGATAGGAATAACGGCAGGAATGAGCCTTTCTTCATATCTTTTTCGCTCTTTTTCAACAAGTCCAAACATTTCCTCGGTAATAAAAATTACCGCATAGTTGTCACCGTCAGCAATCTTTCTGAAAAGATGCGGTGCGTTTTCGTTGTCATCACACGGATAAATGTCCATGCCGATTGCCGCAAAGCCCCTTATGCTTTCGCTGTCGCCGATAACGGCAATATTTTTAGCCATAAACTTCACGCAACCTTTCTTTTACGGTTTCATAATTTGTCTTGGTGCGGATTCCGCTTGCAATAATGTGAATAACTTTTTTCTCTGTTTCACTTGCAATCAGATAGCCCGTAATCGGGTCTGCACCGTCACCGCTTCTTTTGCATTTTTCTTTTGCAAGGCTCATAAGCCTGTTGTCAACAAATTTTTCAAATGCCGACGGAGAAGCCTTGTACTCTTCAACAGCCTTGTTACAGCCGTATGCCGAGATTTTTGACAGCACATCAAGCGTTGGTTCAAGCCCCTTTACGCTTGCCTCAATAACCCTTGAACGGGGGAAGTCCTGCACATCACAGATTGCAATTTCAAGAAAATCCCTGTCACAATCGGCTTTTGCACCTCTTATGGCTGTCTTTACATTATTATAAAATACTGTAGCTTTAAAATATTCGGACATAAATTCGCTGTCGGATTTTTCGGATGTTTTCAGAACAAGCTCCATAAAAGCTCTGTCAAGAACCGCATCGCTGAGTCTTGCGTCACCTGTGTGTGCAAGAATTTCATATGCCTTGTCACAAGGTGCGGAAAGTTCTTCGCCCAAAAGTGAAAACTTTCTGTTCTCAACCGCCTGTTTAAGCGTTTCTTCAGAGAAAGTACACGGCTTTACCAAAAGCTGTGAATACGGTCTGTTTGAAAGCGTTCCCTTTAAAACAGCTTTAAGGTTGTGAAGGTCGTTAAGATAGAAGAACGGTTTGAATATTGCAAAATCGGGTGCGGTTCTTTTAAGATATTCCCACACATTTTCGCTGTGTGATTTCAAAATCTCTTCAATGTCATCACCCTCGCCGTAACCCTTGTCCGAGAGGTATCTGCAAAGCTCGTTCACATTTTCACAACCGAGCATATGCTCAATGTCGCTGTTTGTAAACAGATTTTTTTCTTTAGCACGGACGGAGCCGATGGAAAATTCATAAGATAATGCCATCATATTCCTCCCTATGCCTTAAAAAGTTCCTGATTTATAAAATCCTCGATAGCGTCACGCTTTTCGGACAATATTGCCGAGAAGTCCATGTTTTCTTCAATGTCACCGCATTTAAGAATAAATCCGCTTTCAATGTCACACGGCGTTTTTGAAAGCTCTGCTTTTACACCGCATTCTTCAAGCCTTGCAAGAAAATCCTTCGGAAGTCGGTTCATATCCTTTTCATTCAAAAGCACAACACCGTTCATTCCGTTTAACTTTTTTGCAAATGTGTAAATCAGTTCAAAGTAATCTTCATCAGGAAGATTTTTCATTTTATTAAGAATTTCACTGTATGTCTTGTCAATTTCTTCACGCCTTCTCTTTAGGAAAGCGTTGCGTGTTTCAAGGTCGCAACGGCTCTTTGAAGCCGCCTGCATCTGCTTGACCTTTGACTGTGCCCTGTCGGCAATTTCGGCAGAAATCTTGTCGGCATCAAGCTTTGCCTGTGCCATAATCTGTGCGCATTTTTCATCGGTTTCAGCGTTAATTTTGCTGATTCTTTCGTCACAGTCAAGACTTATGCGATTTAAAATTTTATCACCGCTGCTCAAAGTGATTCCACCTTTCTTTCGTAATTTTCGTTAGTCGGTTATCAGATGTTAAGGTTTGGAACTGTGATAACAACGAGAAGTGAAACGATGAATGAAAGGAGAGCGTAAATCTCAACGAGAGTTACGGAAACCATTGCCTTTGAGAAGTTTGAATCGTCCTTTGCACTGAGTGCAATACCCGAAACGGCTGCCTTGCCCTGTGCAAAACCTGAAATCATACCGCCGATACCGATAGCAAGTGATGCTGCAAAGTATGCAAGTCCCTGTCCGATTGTCGGAGCTGTGCCGCCGAGAACGCCGCCGCTTACGAGAATAAGGAAGCCTACGATAAATCCGTAAAGTCCCTGAGTACCGGGGAGAAGTGTGAGAACGAGCATTTTACCGAATTTTGATGAGTCCTCGGAAAGAACTCCCATAGCTGCCTGTGCGGCAGAGCCTACACCTCGAGCAGAACCTACGCCTGCAAGTGCTGTTGCTATTGATGCGCCTAAAAGTGCGAAAAATATTCCATTCATTTTGATTTGTCCTCCTGAATTTTAATATATTTACTGTTGAGCTTGAACGGCTTAAACTGTTTGCCGCCGCCCTCATAGAATTTTCCGAACATTTCAACATACTGAAGTCGCATTGTGTGAACATATGAACCGAGTGCGTTGAGTCCGATGTTGATTGCGTGTCCGATGATGAACACAATAATGAGTAAGATAATTCCAAACCAGCTCTTGCCGAACATGGTCGAAAGCATATTGAATACCTGAGCCATAACTCCCGTTGTAAGTCCGAGAGCAAGAAGTCTTGAATAGCTCAGAAGGTCACTGATGTAACCTGTGATGTCATAGAGAGAGGCAAGTCCGCCGATGACTTTGCCGAATCCCTTTTTGTTTCTGCCCTGTGTGAGAACAAGACCGATTGCGCAGAAAATCGCAATGCCTGCTCCGACATAGACGAGTGTCTGACCAAACGCCATACCTGCCGCCAAAACGGCAAATCCGATAAGCATAAGCATCCAAAGTCCCGTGTCAAAGAACGCTCCGCCGTAATCCTTCTGCCTGAGGCAAACATAGAATTTGCAGCCCATACCGACAAGAATGTGTACAAGACCGAATGCTATTGAAATAATCATCAGCATAAGTGCGTCCTTTTGCGGGTCAATTGTCGGCCACGGGAAGATTTGCTTCATCGTAATGTTTGCACCCGTAAAGTAGTTGTAAAGGGTTGCGGGGGCATCTCCGAAGAAGCTTGCAAAAACAAGTCCCCAGAAAAATGTTGAAACACCGCAATATTGGAACAGCTTCAAGGTGTTTCGCATTTCCTTGTCAGGCTTGAACAGCTTTATTGCAAGTCCTGTTCCTATTACCATTAACAGTCCGTAGCCTGCATCCGAGAACATCATTCCAAAGAAAAAGTAGAAGAAGAACGCAAGCAACGGCGTTGGATCAATATCGCCATGCGACGGGGGAGAGTACATATTTACAATGCTCTCTGCCGGTGCTGCAAAGCGACTGTTCTTTAGTTTTACAGGAGCTTTTTCCTCGTCAACATCGCCGAATTCAACATAGCATACAGAAACTCTTTCGCAAAGCCTTTCAAGCTTTTCACAGTCCTCCTCGGGAATATAACCCGAAATGACAAAAACATTCCGTGAATGCTGAAGTTCACCGATTACGCTGTATTTATCGGCTCTGATTCTGAAATAATCCTGTGTATCTTTAATATCTTTTCGTCTGTCTGCAAAGGAAATGATTTCTTTTTTTGCATTTTCCGTATCATCTTCAAGCTTGTGACTTCTTTCAACAAGCTTTTTTGATTCCGCCAAAGGGGTAAGGCTTGAGTTCGTAACAGGTTTTGCAAAACCGATGTCACGCAGAGCATTTTCCGCAAGCTCCTTTTGAGCAATCGGTGCAAAAAGTACAATGCAGGTAAGCCCCTCGTTTGCAAATTGAATTTCAAAATCAAATTCAAGCTTCGGAGAAGCCTCGGCAAGTGCCTTTGAAAGCGATACCTCGTCGTACTCCTTTTGAATTGAGCCTATGAAAACAGCCGTTGTTTTTGTGTCCTTTGCATTAAGCGGAATGTCAAGATTCTTCCACGGCTCAAGCTGAGCAAGAGCGGTTTTTATGCGAATCCGTTCCGCTGCATTATCGGCAATCTGTTTGTTAAGCTCACAAATTCTGTTGCACACATCAATAACTTCGCCTGCATTTGATGCGATAACTCCGATTTCATCGGGATCAATCTCCCGCCGTCCGCAAAATGCGGAAAGCATACTTTTCTTTTCGGGAGAGTTGCTGTCGAGAATTTTCAGAGCGTTTTCACTGAGAGTAACATTTCGCTCGAAAATCTGAATTTGTGAGGTCATATCAATCTTGCCGAAACCTTTTCTGCAGGTTTCGGTCTTTTCAATCTGAACCAAACCCGAATCCTGCAAATGTTCAAGAAGTCGCTTTCTGTCCTGTCTTAGGGCAATAATCCGAACCGACTTCATTTTAAGTTTTGCCAATTTCTATCACCACGCTTCTTTCATTGCAACTGTTTTAAAGAGAGAGCCTTTGTATAGCCCCGTCAATAACACGCTTGCGGTTTTTGTCTGCAGTCCGAGAGAGAATGTCGCACTCAAGATTTGCCTTTTCAGAGGCTTTCTCAAGCTCTTTTTTGCTCTCTTTCGCAGTCTTTTCAAAAAGCATATCGGCATCCTTTTGTGCCTTTTCCTTTGCCGAAAGCACAACCTGTTTGGCATCTGCCTTTGTCTGTTCAACCCTTTCTGCTGATTCTGCTCGTGCATTTGCCTCACGCTGTCTGCAATCCTCTTCGGCATTGTAAATGGCGTCCAGCATATCTTTTGCCATTGTTATCCTCCTTTGTTAAAAAATTGCATAAAAATATTTTTGAAGAATACACTATTTTGTTTATTCTATTCCTAGATTGTAGCACAATTATTTTAAAAAAGCAATCAACATACATTAAAGTTTGCCCAGTTTTTTATCATTTTCTTCCCTGTGACGCATTTGCGAGTGGTTTTACAGTATTAATTTGCGATAAAAGAAAAAACACCGCATGATACGGCGTTTAAAAAATTAACTTGCTTATTAACTTGCTTATTATCTTGCTTATTATCTTGCTTATTATCTTGCTTACTATCTTGCTTACTGACTTGCTTATTATCTTGCGTGTTGTGGACAAAACAGCGATATTTTAGTCTGTAAAACAGAAGAAAGCCGTCCCGAAAAAATTCGGAGCGGCTTTCAAAGCTACGGTTATTCGGTAGGCGTCCCATTCTCCTGCATCTCTCAAGGTTTCCCTTTGTCAAGCCATCGGAGCGTGGACGGGGACGAAATCTTCCACCTCGAATAACTTCTGAATTTATTCTAAGATTATTTTAATAAAATTGCAAATAAATCAAGGTTGAAATCCGATGCGAAAAGTTGTATTATGTGAGGGTAATAACAAGATGACAATATGCATGGAGGATTGTGTATTTATGAAAGAAATCAAGACAAATGTAATGAGAATTTTAGACAAAGAAAAGGTTGAATATACTCACCATGAATATCCCCACGGCAAGGATGCCGTTGACGGAGTAACGGTTGCAACGCTTATGAATCAAAATCCCGATTATGTTTTCAAAACTCTTGTAACAAAGGGCATGGGCAGAGATTATTATGTTTTCGTAGTTCCTGTTGACCATGAGCTTGACCTTAAAAAATGTGCCAAGAGCGTAGGTGAAAAGTCGGTTGAAATGATTCCCGTAAAGGACATTACAAAGGTCACGGGTTATGTGCGTGGAGGCTGTTCACCTCTCGGAATGAAAAAGCAGTTCAAGACAACCTTCCACATTACAGCCGAGTCAATTCCGAAAATCATTGTCAGTGCAGGAAAAATCGGATATCAAATTGACCTGAAGCCTGAGGATTTAATCCGCCTTACAAACGGTCAATGCGCAGATATTATAAAGGACTGACCCGATATTCAAAAAACAACACCCCCGACTGTGCCTAACGGTTTAGTCGGGGGTGTGTTTTATTAGTATGCTTTATTCGTCAATAAATTCAAGGTCTTCGTCACTTACTTTTTTGAGTTCCTTTTTATTGAACAAATCGTAAATAACGGGAACGATGTAGAGCGTCATAAATGTTGCGTAGAGCAAACCGCCGATGCAGACAATTGCGATAGGCTGCATCATTTCTGCACCTGTGCCTATGCCGAGAGCCATAACAACAAGACCGAGAACGGTTGTGAGTGCGGTTATGAGGATAGGACGCATACGGGTTTTACCTGCCTCAACAATTGACTCAATTCTTTCTTTGCCGTCAATACGAAGTTTGTTGATGTAGTCAACAAGTACGATACCGTTGTTTACAATGATACCGCAGAGCATTACAAAACCGACAAGCGATACAACGCTGATGTCAAATCCTGTGATTAAAAGTGCGAGGAAACCTCCCGTAAATGCAAGCGGAATTGTAAACATAATAATGAACGGTGATTTTAGGCTCTGGAACTGTGCAACCATAATGAGGTAGATGAGAATAATGCCGAGCAACAGCATAAGCATAAGCTGTGAAACTGCCTCCATTGTCATTTTGTCTGTACCTGCATAGTCGATTGAACAGCTGTTCGGGAGCTTGTAATCGTTCATTGCGGATTTTACATTGTTTGAAACAGATGTAAGCGTGTAGCCGTCCTTGACTTCGGCGCTGATTGTAAGATAACGCTTTTGATTTTCACGGCTGATTTTATCCATAGTTTCCGACTTTGAAATATCCGAAACAGAGGAGAGTTTAACTGTCTTTTCGTTACCGCTCTTATCCGTATAAGTTATGTCGAGGTCACGGAGATTTTTCGGAGTAACGGTTTCGCTGTCGTCCTTTACAACCACAACATTCATATCATTGCCGTCATCATTCGTAAGAGTGGCAGCGGGTTTTTCTGTTGAAATTGCAGCGGCAACCTGCTGATAAACCTGTGCAACGGTAAGTCCCTTTTCAGCGGCTTTTGACTTGTCAACAGTAACCTTGATTTCGGGAGAAACAGCACCGATGCCGTTGTCAACCGATGCAACGCCTTTAACCTTTTCAAGTGTCTTGCCGATATCCTCGGCAGTGCTTTTGAGTGTGTCAAGATCGTCACCGTAGAGCGTAATCTGAACGGAACCGTCACCCATAAGGCTTGACATTGAACTTGAAGTGCCGCCGCTTACGGCAGCCTCACCGTCAAGGCTTTCAAGATCCTTTTCAATCTTCTTTGAAATCTCACCGCTCTGTTTTGTAAAATCATCCTTGAGAACGGCATATGCCATAAGTGAGCCGGCATCATTTGACGATGCACCGCCTGTAAGTCCCATAAGGCTTGACGAGTTTCCCGCCATAACGCCTACGGTTTCAAACTGGTCATATTTTGAAAGCAAATCGTTGAGCTTTTCGCCCTCTTTAACTGTTTCTTCAAAGGTTGCGTTATCGTCAAGCTTCAATGATACCTGAATCTGTGTACTGCTCATATCGGGCATAAAGCTGAAACCTCTCATCAGACAAAGAACTGCACTTGTAAAGAGAAGTGCAACTGCAACGAGAATTGCAGGAACTTTGTGCTTTAATACGAAACGAAGTGAGCGTTCGTATGCCTTTTTGATTTTTCCGTCCTTCGGAGCGGAATTAGGTTTCATCTTGCGGAGTATTCTCTGTCCCATGGCCGGAACAAGCGTCAGCGCAACAATAAGGCTTGCAAGAAGTGAATATGTAACCGTGAGTGCAAGGTCAACAAACAGCTGACGGGTGATGCCTTCAACAAATACAATCGGCAGGAACACGCATACTGTGGTGAGAGTTGACGCTGTAATTGCGCCGGCAACCTGTCTTGCACCGTTAAGTGCCGCCTTAATCGGCGAAACGCCCATGCTTCTCAGTCGGTAGATATTTTCGATAACAACAACCGAGTTGTCAACAAGCATACCGACTCCTATCGCAAGTCCTGACAGCGAAATCATATTGAGTGTTACGCCGCTGAAATACATAAGAACGATTGCAAACACAACGCTTATCGGAATTGAGCAGGCAACAATGAGTGTCGGCTTGATATCTCTGAGAAATAGGAAAAGTATGATAATTGCAAGAACCGCACCCATAAGGAGGTTCTGCAAAACGCTGTTGATTACAAGGTTAATGTAGTCACCTTCATTGTAAAGGTTTGTAAAGTGAAGTCCGTCAACCTCTTTTGAAAGCGAATCAAGCTTTGTGTTAATGTTTTCGCAAACGGTAGAAGATGCTGTGTTGCTTGACTTTGAAAAGCTCAATACAATACCGGGGTTGCCGTTGATTCTTGCAAAGGTTTCGTCGGAATTATCGGCAACAAAAACATCTGCAACATCTTCAAGATGAATAACTCCTATTCCGTCAATTCCTGTGTCAAAAAGCACAAGCGACTTCATCTCTTTTTCATCATTCACCTTGTCGCCGACACGAACCATGAATTTATTGTTATCGTCATCGGTAACATAGCCTGCCGGCATTGAAAAGTTTTGTGCCGTTAGAATTGAAGAAATGGTATCAAGTGTGACCGTGTTGCTCACATCAGCCTTGCTTTTTGCCTCTTTCTTTTTATCTGCAAGTTCTTTTTCGGATGTTTCAATCTGTTTTTCTGCACTTGAAAGCTGTGTAAGTGCGCTGTTGAGTTCACTCTGTTTTGAAGTGAGAGTTGACATGGCAGAGGACATTTTGAAGTCTGCACTTGACTGCTGTTGTGAAATGAGGGCAAGAGCGGAATCAACCGAAACCGATTTATCGTCAAGTCCCGAAATTGCGTTATCAAGCTGTGCAATACCCGAGTTGATTTGTGAGATTTTCTCCGACATTTCACTTAATGCAGAATTGATTGCATCTCCCGAAGTTCCGAGCTTTTCAAGTGAAATTTCAACATTTTGAATTGCCTCTGCACTTTTGTTGATTGACTCTTGAATTGACTGCATTGTCTTTGCAATGTCGGGAGCTTTTATGCCGTAAGGCTCAAGCGCCTTGTTAAGCTCATCAATCTGCTGTTGAAGTGCCTTGTATTCCTCGCTGTCGGGCAGTGCATCATTCATTTTCCGAACAATTTCCTGATACTGTTCGTTAAATTTTGAAAGCTGTTCAAGCTTTTGCGTAAGCTGTGACTGCTCGGAAGTCAGCTCATCATATGTGGTTTTCAGTTCAAGCAAACCCTGATAAGCGGTTTCGAGCAATGTCTTTGTTGAAGTGAGGCTTGCCTTTCGGTCAAGCAACTGCATCTTTGCCGACAAAAGCTGTGTTTTACCGCTTTCGGCCTTGTTTTGTGCATCGGCAAGCTGTTTTGAAACAGCCTCCTGCTGTGAGTTGATTTGCTCAATTGAAGATGAAACAGTACCCTGACCGTCCTTGGCTTTGCCGATATTATTCTGCAATTCCTTTTTAGCCTTGGCAATTTTGTCCTCCGCATCACCAAATTGATTATCGAGCGCAGCGGAAATCTTCTTATTAAGTTTGTCAAGCTTATCCTGTGAAAGTACGACATTTTCCTGTTCCGTAACAACGCCCTTGTCAGAAACAGAGGCAACACCGTCAATGCCTTCAAGTTCATTCAAAAGTTCGTTTGTGACATAATCCGAAAGCTCTGTCTGCGCCTTGCCTTCAAAGTCAACCGCCGTCATTGCAACGGGGAGGATGTTCGGATTGATTTTGATGAGGTACGGTGTTCCGACTCCGTCAGGCCAATTGCCCTTGATTGTGTCAAGGCTTGAACGCATATCAACAGTTGCGCTGTCCATATTTGTGCCGTCCTCAAATTCAATCATCAAAAGTGAATAGTTGTCCGATGAGGTAGAGGTGATCTCCTTAACACCGTCAATTGCCGACATCGACTGTTCAAGAGGCTTTGAAACCGTTGTTTCAACCGCCTCGGGCGTCTGACCTGCGTAGGTGGTCATGATAACGGCATAGGGAAAGTCCATATTCGGTAAAAGGTCGGGCGTCATCTTAAAAAATGACACTATACCGAGAACCAGAACAAGTACAACCGCAACCAATACCGTCATCGGTTTTTTTACGCTGATTTTAGATAACATTGATTACTCCTTTGTTTGTGCTTTTATCTATGAGTATATTTCATATTAAATGCAATTTCTACCAACTTAGGTTTACATTTTCTGTTGAAATCGGTCGCAACCGGTTGCGTGAATATTAAACTTAATCTGCAATTGCACCTGTTTTGATAATTTCAAGTTTTCTGTGATACTCCCTGTGAACCTCGTCAAAAGGTTTTCCTATTACAAAAACATTGAACACGGCATTCTTCAGCACCTGAGTGAGAATCTGTGAAAGACACTTCACATCTTCATCTGAAGTATATTTAAGGTTACTTCTGTCAAAATTGTTTGTAACGCTGACAAGCTCTGCAACGCCCTTGAAACGGTTGATAAAATATTCCGAAACAAGACTGTCATTTGCCTTTATATTTTTGATGAGATTCTTCATAATGATACTTTGTTTTGCATCCTTTGAACATTCGCATAGAATTTCAAAAAGCAAATCATAAGTTACAAATATGTCGCCGTGAGTGCGAGAGATAACCTCTGTGGCTTTTTTAAGCGAAAAGTCAATAAATGAGCGTGTCATAACCTCCACAAGGTCAACCTTATCGTCAAAGTACTGATAAAAACTGCCTCTCGAAATGTTTGCGTTCTTTATAATATTGTTTATGCTGACTCTCTCTCCCGACGAACCGGAAGAGAAGAAATGGGTAGACCTGATCAACCTCAGCAGCAATGTAGCTTTCATGCAAATCAATGCCACCGTACAGGACGGACAGATCAGAGGACACCGCATGACGCAACTGCAGGGACAGGAAGCGGTAGAATACCAGAAGAAACAGCTCCGCCAGAAGAAAGACTCACTGATTTTCACTCCGTTAGATGCCGGTAAGGAAAAGTTCGCTTTCAAGAACTTAAAGCAGGAGAACGATGCCTATGACCCCACGCAGATCAAAGAAGAGTTCGACTTCCTGATGGATACCGAAACCACAGGCGGACGGCTTTACGTCAATCCGATGGTCTTCCACCAACTGGAG
>ENA-OPAK01000566-OPAK01000566.1-human-gut-metagenome-genome-assembly--contig:-NODE-566-length-13410-cov-3.000749_pt1 | contig 13410 bp, 10 predicted proteins | sample MGYA00241055_ERZ501426 | MGnify/ENA primary metagenome ERZ501426 (study PRJEB25962, sample SAMEA2042626) | human gut metagenome | biome: human gut; feature: human-associated habitat; material: faeces... | reverse complement strand
CGCAAAGAGGGCAAACCCAATCATCTGGAATATCTTCAAATGCTGTTCCCGGAGCTATTCCACCTTCAGGATCTCCTTCTGCCGGGTCATAAACCCAACCACATACTGTGCAAACGTACTTTTTCATAATTGTCTCTGTTTTATGTTTTAAATATTCTTTAAATACATAACAAATATACAAGGAAATTGTTTACTTGCAAACTATCCCACTAATATTTTTTTAAGCTCTTCCATTCCTTCGGACGCACCTTTCTGAATTACATGCACTTTACGTCCCGATGCAATGGGCACCTGCTTAGGATCTATTAAATAAACAGGAGTGCGGGCAGGCACATAATTCAACAAACCGGCAGCAGGATATACATTAAGCGAAGTTCCTATAATTAAAAAGATATCAGCTGTTTCAGCATATTCAATTGCAGTTTCAATCATAGGAACAGATTCACCAAACCATACAATGAACGGACGAAACTGGGAACCGTCTCCGGCCAAGTCTCCCAAATGTATCTCATATTCTTCCGGCTTTAATTCTTTAATATAAGCTGGATTATTAGGTTGCCAACTAGATGTCACCTTGGTCAGTTCGCCATGTAAATGAATAATATGCGAACTTCCGGCACGCTCATGCAAATTATCAATATTTTGAGTGATTACAGTCACATTAAAGAATTTTTCCATCTCAGAGACCAGTTCATGCCCCTGGTTAGGCTTTACAGCAAACAACTGTTTACGACGCTCATTATAAAAATCAATCACCAATTTAGGGTTTGCCGCATACCCTTCCGGAGTAGCCACTTGTTCCACCGGATACTGATCCCATAAACCACCTGCATCACGAAATGTACTGATACCGCTTTCTGCACTCATTCCAGCACCTGTTAAAACTACTAAATTCTTCATTTCTAGTCCTCCTCTTTTAACTAAACACACAAAAATAAGAAAAATTAAATTGTTAAAAACAGATTCATTCAAATAAAACACCTACCTTTGTACGTTTTGTATAAAACATCTTATAAAATAAATAGTTATGGATAAATTCAGTTACGCCATCGGCCTTGGTATTGGCCAGAATTTATTGAGCATGGGTGCTCAAAGTATTAATGTTGAAGACTTTGCTCAAGCAATCAAAGACGTATTAGATAGAAAAGAAACGGCTATCAGCCACAACGAAGCACGTGAAATCGTAAACAAGTACTTTGAAGAGCTGGAAACCAAATTGAATGCAGAGAATATTGAAAAGGGAAAATCATTTTTGGAGGAAAACGCAAAAAGACCGGGAGTCGTGACACTTCCCAGTGGCTTACAGTACGAAGTGATTACAGAAGGTAACGGAAAAAAACCGAGTGCAACCGACCGTGTAAAATGCCATTATGAAGGTACCTTGATTGATGGGACTTTGTTTGACAGCTCTATCAAACGCGGCGAACCGGCTATCTTTGGTGTGAACCAAGTAATCAAAGGATGGGTGGAAGCACTCCAACTGATGACTGAAGGTGCTAAATGGAAACTTTTCATTCCTTCAGAACTAGCCTATGGAGCACAACAGGCAGGAGAAATGATTCCTCCTCACAGCACATTGATTTTTGAAGTAGAATTAATCGAAGTATTATAATTATTAAAGCATTTAAGGCAAATGAAAAAAATTAGTTTTTTTGTAGCAATCGCTGCTGCAGCCAGCTTGGCTTCTTGTACAGCCCAAGCACCGAAAGCAAACATGAAGAATGACGTAGACTCACTTTCTTACATGATGGGTATCACCAACACGCAAGGTCTGGATATGTATATGAGCCAACAACTGGGCGTTGACACAGCCTATATGGCCGACTTCATCAGAGGTGTTAAAGAAGGTACCAGCAAGACTAGCCCTAAAGACGTTGCTTATATGGCAGGTCTTCAGATTGGTCAACAAGTTGGTGGACGTATGTTCGATATGATGAGCCAACGTATTTTCGGAAATGACTCTACTCAAAGTTTAAGTAAAGAAAACTTCCTGGCAGGTTTCATGGCTGCTTTGCAGAAAAAAGGCATGAATGTTACTATGGAAGAAGCCAACGCCTACGTTCAGTCTAAAGCAGAAGCAATCAAAACAAAAGCTACTGAAGCCCAATTCGCTGAAAATAAGGCTGCCGGTGAAAAATTCCTAGCTGAAAATGCAAAGAAAGAGGGTGTTAAAACTACATCAAGCGGATTGCAATATAAGATAATTAAAGAAGGTAACGGCGCTGTTCCTACCGATTCTTCTAAAGTAAAAGTAAACTATAAAGGTACTTTGATTGACGGAACTCAGTTCGACAGTTCATATGATCGTAAAGAACCGACTACTTTCCGTGCTAATCAGGTAATCAAAGGATGGACTGAAGCGCTAACAATGATGCCAGTAGGATCTAAATGGGAACTTTACATCCCTCAAGAGCTAGCTTATGGTGCACGTGAAGCCGGTCAGATTAAACCTTTCTCTACTTTGATTTTCGAAGTAGAACTGGTTGGAATCGAAAAATAACCTCATTTTAATACGATTTACAAAAAAGCGTGGAACATTCGTGTCTCACGCTTTTCTTTTAACTTGTCCTTCTACAAATCAAATTTTCTTTTCCTTTATATCTGTACGCGCCTCAACAACATTAACTACATAATCGCCTAATTTTTCGCATTCACTGATAATATCCATATAATGAACCCCCATCTGATAATTATATTCCTTATTATTCACATCCAATACATTCTGATCCTTCAACTGGTTGCGGTAATTGTTTCTCTCATTCTCTATATTAAATGATTTGTTAGGATCAACCAAATAATATTCGTCTTCTTCCAAAGATACCATTTGTTGTAGTGCATTATCCGTCAATTGAAGCATCTGATGAATATGGTCATATTGTTTTTCCGTAAAATCTTCATTCCCTCTGAATTTATGATTGATAGTACGCGCCAAATGATAACAGCTGTCACCAATACTTTCCAACTCAGTCACTTCACGCAACATGGTACGTATTTTCAATTTACTTTCTGAACTCAGCCGCCCTTCAGAAACTTCATTCAGATAATTGGCTATCTCCAGCTCCATATTATCACTGATATTTTCATATTTCTCTATCCGGCTAAATAATTTGTTGAAATCATTCTCATTCGTAGTATGCAATAGATCACGCACCATACCAAACATACGGCGAGTACGCTCAGCAAACAAATTAATTTCTTTCCTTGCCTGGACAATAGACAATTCAGCAGTAGATAACATACCACCAGAGATAAAACGCAAACGGAATTCCTCCTCATCCTCTTTTGGTCTGATTACCCAACAGACCACCTTTTCAATCGGTCCAATAAACCAAATCAATATCAACACATTACAGATATTAAAAGCTGTGTGGAAAGCCGAAAGTTTATAAGTAATTGCCACTTCAGGCGATACTCCTGGAAATAAGCGGTTAATCATTCCACTCACCATATCTACAAACGGATGGAAAATACATAAAATCCATACCACCCCAAATATATTAAAAATAAAATGAGCCAACGCCGCCCGCCTTGCTTGCGTATTCGCCGTCAAAGCTGCAATATTAGAAGTTACAGTAGTACCAATATTCTCGCCCATCACCAGTGCAATGCCCAAATACAAATCAAGCACACCACTGGAACAAAGAATCAATGTAATGGCCATAACCGCAGCAGAAGACTGTGCGCACATTGTTATTATTCCACCTATCAACAAGAATGATAAAATGGAAAAAAATCCCCATTCCTTGCAAGAGGTAATAAAACTGATGATAGCTGCATTATGCTCCAAATCCATATGCATGGCATTCTCACGTAACGTAGTCAATCCCAAAAACATGAACGAAAATCCAAAAATAAATTCCCCAAAAGATTTTTTCTGACTTTTATTAGAAAAGATTAAAGGAACAGCCAATGCAAAGAGAGGAAAAATAAGATTATTCATATCGATCTGGAAACCGAAAATAGACATAATCCAAGCGGTCACCGTAGTACCAATGTTAGCTCCCATAATTACAGAAATAGCCTGCCCCAAAGTCAGCAATCCCGCATTTACGAAACTAACTGTCATTACCGTTGTCGCAGTAGAAGACTGTACAGAAGCTGTCACAAATGTACCAGTTAACAGCCCGGTAAAACGGTTCGTGGTCATTGCCCCCAGAATATGACGCAAATGTCCGCCTGTCAGTTTTTGCAAGGCCTCACTCATGGTTTTCATCCCATACATCAGAAGTGCCAGTGAGCCTATCAGTTTCAAAAAAACAAATATTGACATGTAGATTCTCTTTTATTTAGACTCTCTTCTTTCTTACACTTTATTAAAAAACACAGAGGCACAAAGTATTTAACCCATCATAGGTTAAACCTTGCACCTCTGCACCTATTCTGTTCACCATAGCCCTTTCAGGTCAGGATTTCTTTTCCTTCACATTGCTACTGGCTTCCACCACATTTACTACATAATCGCCCAGTTTTTCACATTCTCCAATAATATCCATATAGTGCACCCCCATCTGATAATCATACTCCTTATTATTCACATCCAGCACATTTTGGTTCTTTAGCTGATTACGATAGTTATTTATTTCATTCTCTATATTAAACGATTTATTCACATCTACCACATGATGCTCATCTTCCACCAACGAAATCATCTGAGACAAAGCATCATCAGTCAACTGGAACATCTGATGAATATGATCATACTGTTTCGGAGTAAAATCCATATCACTGCGATGTTTACGATTGATAGTACGTGCCAAATTATAACAGCTGTCCCCGATACTTTCTATTTCAGTCACTTCACGAAGCATAGCACGAATTTGCAACTTACTTTCAGAACTCAAACGCCCGTCGGATACCTGATTCAGATAATTAGCGATCTCCACCTCCATGTTATCGCTTATATTCTCATATTTCTCAATACGACTGAACAATTTGTTAAAGTCATTGTCATTAGTGGTGTGAAGCAGATCCCGCACCATGCCAAACATACGATGAGTACGCTCTGCAAAGAGATTGATTTCCTTGCGTGCCTGCAATATAGAAAGCTCTGCCGTAGAAAGCATACCACCTGTAATAAAGCGCAAACGATATTCCTCATCCTGCTCTCTCTGAGGAATGATTTTACAGACAGTTTTCTCTATCAACTTGACAAACCAAATAAGAATCAACACATTGCATATATTAAAAGTAGTATGAAAAGCAGACAGTTTAAAAGATACGGCAACAGCCGGATCTGCTGTTCTCATTATATCTTCTACAAACCATGAAACCCCCATAGTTACAGGCTTGAAAAGACATAATACCCAAATAACCCCAAAAACATTAAACACCAAATGAGCCAGCGCAGCCCTCCTAGCCTGCGTATTAGCAGTCAGTGCAGCAAGGTTGGCTGTTATGGTAGTACCAATATTCTCGCCAAGCACCAATGCAGCCCCCAACTCAAAACTAATCCAACCATTGGCACACATAATTAAAGTAATAGCCATCGTTGCCGCCGATGCCTGTACAATCATAGTCAGAACTGTACCGATGACAACAAATAAGATAACAGAACCAAATCCCATATCGGTATAGTTCTGAACAAAAGACAACATTTCGGGGTTTCTACTTAAGTCAGGAGCATTCGTCTTCAAGAGAGAGAGGCCCATAAACAAAAAAGAGAAACCGAATATAAATTCTCCAATGGATTTACGGTTACTCTTTCCTGAAAATAATAAGGGTACGCCAACAGCCAATAACGGAAGTGCCATAGCAGCAATATCTACTTTAAACCCTAGCGCAGATATAATCCATGCAGTGACAGTGGTACCGATATTTGCCCCCATAATGACTCCAATTGATTGTGAAAGCGTAAGGAGTCCGGCATTAACAAAACTTACTACCATAACAGTAGTAGCAGAAGAGGATTGAATTAACGCAGTGATAAGAACACCGGTTAGCACTCCGGTTACCCGGTTGGTGGTCATCGCTGTGAGGATTTTACGCAGTCTGTCACCAGCAAACTTTTGCAGCCCCTCACTCATGATTTTCATTCCATAAAGGAATAGCGCCAGTGAACCTAGCAGCTTTAAGAAATCATAAAAAGAATACTCCATCTTTAATTAATTTGGTAGGAATTGGCTAATCTCCCTTTTATTCAGTAAATTTCAAGCCGTTTCACTACGTTAGTAATAATTATTACGATTATGTTACAAATCTGTTGCAAAAATAACAATATTTCAAAGAACTTCCCAATCGGAAGCTCACTTTTGGATATTTATAATGGTTTTAATCTAGATATCCCATATGGACCAGTCAGTGCCAAAGTCAATAACAAAGTAGAAGGGCTCAATTACCGGGCCTATAATAATAAGGATGTAGAGTTCCTGAACATACTGAATCCTTCAGGAATGCGTACCTATGTCCGTTCGCTCTGCTTCATCTTGTGCAAAGCGGTGGAGGACTTATACCCTGATGGAAAAATCATGCTTGAACATCCCGTATCCAAAGGATATTATTGCGACTTGCAGATAGGGCACGAGACCGGACTGGATGATGTTTCCCGTATTAAGCAGCGAATGAAAGAGATTGTGGAAGCCAACATCCCTTTCCACCGTTTTGAATGTCACACAACTGAAGTAGTAGAACTATTCCGCCGGAAAGGAATGATGGACAAAGTTAGACTGCTTGAAACTTCAGGGGAACTTTACTCCTATTATTATACTTTGGAAAATACCATTGACTACTACTATGGCAGTCTGCTGCCCAGCACCGGATATATCCGCAAATTCGACATAGTGAAATACTATGACGGCTTGTTGCTGCGTGTCCCCAACCGTCAGAATCCGGAAGTACTAGAGGAAGTGGTAAAACAAGAAAAAATGCTGGAAGTATTCAAAGAACATCGTCGTTGGAATCAGATTTTAGGCGTAGGGACTGTAGGAGATTTCAATGTGGCCTGTAATGAAGGCTATGCCACCGATCTGATTAATGTGTCCGAAGCCTTGCAGGAAAAAAAGATTTCCAATATTGCCGATGGGATATACCACAGAGGAAAAAACGGTCAAAGAGTAAAACTGGTTCTTATCTCCGGTCCATCCTCTTCTGGTAAAACGACTTTCAGCAAACGGCTCAGTATTCAGTTGATGGCAAACGGTCTGAAGCCTTACCCCATCTCCCTGGACAATTATTTTGTTGACCGAGAAAAGACACCAAAAGATGAAAAAGGTGATTATGATTACGAATCATTGTATGCATTAGATTTAGAGTTCTTCAACAAGCAATTACAAGATCTGCTTCATGGAAAGGAAGTGGAATTACCACGTTTCAACTTCACCACAGGAAGAAGGGAATTTAAAGGTGACAAACTTAAGATTGACGATAACATGATATTGATTCTCGAAGGGATCCATGCACTTAACCCCGAGTTAACTCCTCATATTCCCACCGAAAATAAATATAAAATATATGTATCGGCATTAACCACTATTCTGCTGGACAATCATAATTATATTCCGACTACCGACAACCGTTTGTTGCGCCGTATTATCCGCGACCACAAATACCGTGGCTATTCCGCAGAAGAAACGATCAGAAGATGGCCCAGCGTACGTGCCGGAGAAGAAAAATGGATCTTCCCATATCAGGAAAATGCAGATGCCATGTTCAATTCTGCCCTGTTGTTTGAACTGGCCATTATGAAGGATTATGCCATTCCTATTCTAAGGAATGTTCCCAATAACAAACCGGAATATTCAGAAGCATACCGTTTACGCAAATTCTTGGAATATTTCGCTTCGGTACAAGATAAAGAATTGCCTCCTACCTCTTTACTGAGAGAATTTTTAGGAGGAAGCAGTTTCCGGTATTAACCTGTTATTAAACAGTATATAAGTTTTGTTTATGTGCAAAACAAACAGTAATTTCGGCCATTATTAAACAAGTATAAGTGAATGCACTCCAAAGGCTATAGAAAACTGTTCAACTGCCTGATGTTCTACTACTAAGAACATTTCTTCTTCAGGAGGGTATGCCAAAAGCCAGCAGACTGTACATTACACCACCATAAAGATGGATTAAATGACAGCGTATCTTACTTTTGGCATACGTTTCTTTCTATTTGATATCTTATTCTCTTGCACATCAATTGGTCGGATCCATTAATCCGCCCTTATGGAAATTTCTATTTATGAACCAGTAGACCTTATTATAACTCTTATGAAAACAACAATCAACGGTATGACAGACCGTATCCGACGCCTACGTCAAGAATCTTTTGATACACAACCTTCTTTGTCCATAGAACGTGCTCTGATAGAAACCGAATTTTACAAAGAAAACGAAGGAAAGTATCCAATTCCTATTCTAAGAGCACTGAACTTCCTTGAAATCTGTAAACGGAAAACTATATACATAGGTAAAGACGAACTGATTGTAGGTGAACGTGGACCACATCCCAAAGCCGTATCTACTTTCCCTGAACTGACCTGTCACAGCGTGGAAGACCTTCATGTATTGAACACCCGCGAATTGCAGCGTTACACCATCAGCCAGGAAGATATAGACACCTATGAGCGCGAGGTAATTCCTTATTGGAAAGGGCGCACCCAACGCGAACGCATCTTCAATCACGTTCCCAAAGAATGGAAAGAAGCTTACGAAGCAGGAATGTTCACTGAATTTATGGAACAACGAGCCCCCGGTCATACTTCCTTGGACGGAAAAGTTTATCAATATGGCATGCTGGATCTGAAAGAACGTATTGCCCATGAGCTGAGAAATCTGGATTTCATGAATGATCCAGAAGCAACCGACAAACAAGAAGAACTGACCGCCATGTCCATCTCCTGTGATGCCGCTATCATTTTTGCCGAACGCCATGCTGAACTGGCCGAAAAGATGGCTGGACAAGAAACCGATCCGAAACGCAAAAAGGAACTGAAAAAAATAGCGGAAATCTGCCGATGGGTTCCTGCACATGCCCCACGTACTTATTGGGAGGCCATACAGATGTACTGGTTTGTCCATCTCGGCACCATTACAGAGCTGAACGGATGGGACGCCATGAATCCAGGACATTTTGACCAGCACCTCGCTCCTTTCTATGAAAAAGACCTGGAAGAAGGAATACTGACCCGTGCAGAGGCCAAAGAACTGATGTCATGTTTCTTTATCAAAGTAAATAATCAGACAGCCCCACCCAAAGTTGGCATCACCGCCAAAGAAAGCGGTACCTACAATGACTTTACCAATCTGAATATCGGTGGCATCAAACGCGATGGTAGCAACGGGGTCAGTGAAGTATCCTATATCATGCTCGAAACAGTAGATGATCTTCACCTGTTACAACCCGGAAGCGCCCTGCACATCAGTGTATGCACCCCAGAGCGTTTCCTGCGCGAAGGCTGCAAAGTAATCCGTAAGGGCTACGGCTACCCATCCGTATTCAATCCCGACACATACGTCATGGAACTGATGCGACAGGGAAAAACACCGGAGGACGCTCGTGAAGGCGGATGTAGCGGATGCATAGAAGTAGGCGCTTTCGGAAAAGAAGCTTACGTACTGACCGGTTACCTTAACGTCCCCAAGATATTGGAAGTCACCTTGCACAACGGAACTGATCCTGTGTCAGGCAAGAAAGTAAGCTTAGAAACAGGAGATCCCCGTACCTTCCGGACTTATGAAGAACTTTATGACGCATTCCTTAAACAAATCCATTATTTTGTAGATATGAAAGTACGCGTCAGCAACTACATTGATCGTATGTTCGCCAAATACGCTCCCGCCACTTTCCTGTCTTTGTTCATTGATGACTGTATCGCCAAAGGAAAAGATTATTATAACTGCGGACCGCGTTATAACACAAGCTATATTCAATGCACCGGTTTGGGTACTATTACCGACAGCCTCTCCGTTCTGAAAAAACATGTATTCGAAGAACGTAAATTCAATATGGAGCAAATCATCCATGCTACCGATACCAACTTCGAAGGACAGGAAGCCATGCGACAATTCATTCTGAACCGCACACCTTTCTTCGGTAACGATGACGAATATGCAGACCGCATCGCCATCCAGATCTTTAACGACCTTTACGATGCCATCGAGGGAAAGCCGAACACCAAAGGCGAATGCTTCCATTTGAACATGCTGTCTACTACCTGTCACGTTTACTTCGGCAAAATGATGAATGCCACCCCCAACGGCCGTCTGGCCGGACGTGCCATCAGTGACGGTACCTCACCCTCACACGGAGCAGATACCCACGGGCCATCCGCCGTCGTAAAATCATTAGGCAAACTAGACCAGGTGAAAAGCGGAGGTACTCTGTTGAATCAACGTTTCCTGCCCTCACTGCTGAAACGTGATGAAGACCTGGCCAAACTAGCAAGCCTCATCCGCAGCTATTTCGCCTTAGGAGGACATCACATTCAGTTCAATATAGTAGATACCGCCACCTTACATGCCGCCCAAAAGCATCCTGAAGAATATCGGGACCTGTTGGTACGCGTAGCCGGGTATAGCGATTATTTCAATGATATGAACGCAGATTTACAATATGACGTAATAGCCCGCACGGCACAAGAAACCTTCTGACAAGATGAGTCTGATTTTCGACATCAAACGCTATGCCATCAATGACGGACCGGGCATCCGCATCACACTTTTCATGAAAGGATGCCCGCTCTCGTGCGTATGGTGCCATAATCCCGAAGGCATTCGTAACGGAAAAGACAAACTATACACAGCCAAGAAATGCCTCGGCTGTGGAACTTGTCTGAAAGTATGTCCCAACGGGGCACTGACACTGGCTCCCGAGGGTATTATCACCGACAAACAAAAATGCGTGTTATGCGGACGCTGTGCCGAAGAATGTCCGGCAATGGCTATCGAGATATCAGGAACGGAATATACCGCCGAATACCTGATGCATGAAATAGAAAAGGAAATTCCATTTATGGATCAATCGGGCGGTGGGGTCACTTTTTGTGGTGGAGAACCGTTGCTTCATCCCGAATTCTTGATTGATATACTGAAACGTTGCGGACAACAGGGAATTCATCGGGCGGTAGATACCACCCTACTTGCCCGCAAAGAAACGGTGGATGAAGTGATGCGGAATTGTGAACTATTGCTTATCGACTTAAAATCAATGGACAGTACCGTACACCAAACATTTTGTGATGTTCCCAATGAATTAATTTTGGAGAACATCCGCAGAGTAGCAGAAGCTGACTTTCCTTATTATATCCGTATTCCATTGATTGAAGGAGTGAATGCAGATGAAAAGAACATAAAGCTGTCTGCCGAATTTTTGGCCAGTCTTCCACGGCATCCTGAGATAATTAACCTATTACCTTACCATGATATAGGAAAGGGAAAGCATGCAAAGCTAGGCAGTATCTATAACCCTAAAGGATATAAAATGCAAACGCCATCCGAGGAAGTACAACAGCAGTGCATACAAATCTTGACTGATTACGGTTTAAAGGTAACCATAGGTGGATAATTATATATCATCGGGGGTAGATAAAAGTATTTCTATCTACCCCCAATAATTTTATCGCAAAGCCTCCACCTCTTCTGTAGTAAAAGGAACCTTCTTACCTAAAAGACGTGCCCCGTCCTCCGTTATCAAATAATCTTCCTCATTACGCAAACCTGTAAAGTCACGATAACTCTCCAGCTTATCATAATTGATAAAGTCCTTAAAGCGTTTTTCCGCTTTCCAATAATCAATCAGTTCGGGAATAAAATAGATACCCGGTTCTATAGTAAGCACAAATCCCGGTTCTAAAGGTCTGGCCAGCCTTAATGACTTACGGCCGAACTGAGTGCTTTTCGGTTGTCCGTCATAGCCGACCCATACCTCTCCCAAATTCTCCATATCGTGCACATCCAATCCCATCATGTGTCCTAGTCCGCACGGAAAAAACATAGCATGCGCCCCAACGGCCACCGCTTCAGCAGGATCACCTTTCATAATGCCCAGTCCTTTCAGCCCTTCACAAATCACTCTACAGGAAAGTTCATACACCTCCTTAAAAGGCACTCCGGGCTTCAATGCACGAACCGCTGCCGTGTGTGCGGCAACCTGAATGTCATACACTTCTTTCTGCGGAGTATAAGTAACATTTTCCGTAGGCGGCATCGCACCTTAGACGACATATCACCAGCATATCCCATTTCAGTTTCCGCACCAGCATCCACCAACAGCATATCCCCCGATTTCACCGTATGCCCATGATAATGGTTATGCAAAGTCTGTCCGCATACCGTGGCAATAGTAGGAAACGAAAATCCACAACCATTGGCCTGTGCCACCGCTTCCAATGCAGCCACCACTTCCCATTCCTTCATTCCTATACGTAACACTTTCATAGCTGTAATGTGCATATCAGCCGTCACATTACATGCCTTTTCTATCTCTTCTACTTCTTCGGCAGACTTATAACTGCGTTGTGCCACAATTGCACGGATAAATGGAACAGAACCTTCCTGGCGTGCAGGCGGAACCCCCAGCCAATCCATGAGTTTCAACTTATGTTCGGGACGGTAAGGCGGAAGATAATGTACCGTCTGCCCCTTTTGTACGGCTTTGTGCAGATAGCTGATAATTCCGGCAGAAGGAAGTGTCTCCCGAATACCTACCCGTTCGCTCTTCTCTTTCAGAGTTGGCTGTGTGCCCATCCACACAATATGGTCGATAGTCAGTTCGTCCCCGAAAATGATTTCTTTGTTCTCATCGATGTCAATGATCGCCGACAAACCGGCAAACGACAAACCGAAATAATACAAGAAGGTAGAATCCTGACGATAACGGAAAGCATTATCTTCATAATTCAGTCCTTGTTCGTCATTTCCCAAGAATAGTAACACTCCGGAGCCAACATTTTTTTTCAGCAGGGCTCTGCGCTGCACATAAGTTTCTTTATCAAACATAACGTTGCAATTTTTTAAGTTGATACGCACAAAGATAATGCAAACCAAAAGCAGCACAAAATAAGCTTGCTTATTTTTTAATGCTGATGTGCAGCTTATCTTCGCTTTTAACGAAGATAATGTAAATTAGGCGCCAAACTTTCATGCTTGCATGAAAAACTTATACCGAGAACATTTCGCGTTCCCGAACTATTCACTATTTTTGCAAAAAGTGCGAAGATAAGCTGCGCCTCGGCATAAAAAATGAACTCGTTCATTTTATTCTGTCTCGGTTTGCATTATCTTTGTGGCGAGTAAAAGAAAAGAATAAGTATGGCACAAGGTTCCAGACAAGTACAAACTCAAGCGCAGCAACAGGTACAGACACTGTCGCCCCAGCAGATTCTGGTAGTGAAGCTACTGGAATTGCCCGCTGTAGAACTGGAAGACCGTATACATGCGGAACTTCTGGAAAATCCGGCTCTGGAAGAAGGAAAGGAAGATACG
>ENA-OPAK01000561-OPAK01000561.1-human-gut-metagenome-genome-assembly--contig:-NODE-561-length-13462-cov-3.221750_pt1 | contig 13462 bp, 8 predicted proteins | sample MGYA00241055_ERZ501426 | MGnify/ENA primary metagenome ERZ501426 (study PRJEB25962, sample SAMEA2042626) | human gut metagenome | biome: human gut; feature: human-associated habitat; material: faeces... | reverse complement strand
ACTATAATTGATTATGAATACACCTATACCCAACCAGATTATCCGTGAGATTACACCTTTGTCTGACAAAGACTGTTTCTATATTGCAGAACGTTATAAAACGGAATTTACTTATCCGATTCATAATCATTCTGAATTTGATACAGTCATGTATACTATAACACAAAAAAGGAAAAGAAAACAGTCAGTAGTACTGATGTTGATAGTGCGTTTGTTGTGAATAATAAAGGTTTTGTTGACGGAAAATTTACCTATGAGCTTGGTCAAAACCAAAACATTGCACAACTTAAAAAGTCCTCAGATACCGATACCGATCCATACTACGGCGACTACGGCGCTATGGTAACCTGTAATATGTGGATTGAGGGCGAAGACGCAGAGGCAAGACTTGCTCTTGTAAACGGAAAGTTTAAAGTTAATCTTGTATTGACAAAAGAAAGTTGATTTTATTTAAAGTAGGAAAGGGGAATTTTTGATGAAGTTGAAAGATAAGTTTTGTGACTTTCTCAACGGTTTAGTTGACTCAAGACTGAATAACACAAAAAAGGTCACGACTTCATATGTTGCTCTTTTTCTTGTTTTAAGTATTTTCGCAGTATCTACCTTTTCATGGTTCACAATAAGAGATACGGCAACTATTGATTCAGATCCCTTTTCTCTTGAATCTGCTGCCGGAATGAGAGTTAATAAGGGTGAAGAAATAAGAAATACAATCACCGTAAAACAGGCAAAGCTGAAAGAAGCATCAAGTGTTGACGGTCGTAATATGTTTTTCCCTGTAGATCGCGGATACGGCGATAAGGGTCAAAGCGTTGACACAAGCGAAATGAAATTTCGTGAAGGCACAGTAGGAGATAAAAATAACGGATACATATACAGCGATTTTACCCTTACCGGTCAAACAGGCGGTCAGGTTGAAGTATATGTAAAAAGTTACAAAGTTCAGGTACATAATAGGAATACAAATAAAGATGAAGTTTATGACGGTGCAACACATATTACTGTTGACGGCAACAGTAAGCCATCGACATATCTGGCATATCAGAATCCTTGCCCAATAAGGATTGCATTCATCAGAAACAGTGCTGAGGCCTCGACCGTTATTGATCCCACTGCAATTATTGACAACTACGCTGACGAATGTCAGGCAGTAAGTTCTGTTAATTCGCTCGGCTCGGCAACAACCACTAAAGCAAAGGGCAGGTCATTTTCCGACTACTATTTCGGTACAGGTGCTCCTCTTTTTACTCTTGACGGTCTTAAATCCCAAAACATAACCATGGTTGCGTGGCTTGAGGCAACCGGAGAGAACTGTGACGCTTACGAGGGTCAGGATGTGTCAATTACAGTTGAACTTGAAAGTAACTGGAAAGATATGGAATATGTTACTTTCGTTGACAAAACAAAAGGTGATGCTGACGATGACGAAAATACGGAACTCAGGTGGGTTGGCAATGCCGGATGTTTCCTTGTTATGACCTATTATGACGAAAACTTTCAAAATCCAAAGTCAGTAGTAATGAGTGAGTCAAAGAGTGATGGGAAAAAACCTATTGAATGGATAGCTTATCTGCCAAAGGATAAAATAACAAACATATCTTTTATGCGATATAGTAAAGTAAAAGAGAAAATTAAGCTTGACGGAACTAATGATGTTGAGGTAGGCAGAATATATAATGTATGGCATACAACAGCTGAAGTAAATACATGGATTGCTGCAAATAAAAGTGGCAATGGTGAAAAAGCGTTTAATTGGTCACATGAAATAAATAAAAACGGTCTTCAGACATACCGCACAGATGACGGAACTAAAAACGGAAATAAAGAAAATACCTATTATGCCGTACACGGTAACGGTTACGGCGATACCCCTACTGTTGCTGAAAATGTTGCCCCGTGTATCGGATATTGGGGTACAACTTATCCCAACAGTTCAGGCGGCAGTGTTGAACCGACTACAACCGAACAACTGCCGACAACCGGAGAGACCTACGCGAGAGCGGATATTCAAATTGATTACAATTTATGGTTAAATGAATATAATTCATATAACGGCGGCGGAGGTCTGAGAAATCTGCTTAGTCAGAATGTTTTGGTACTAAAAGCCGTATTCGATTCAAACGGTACAGAAACCGCTTATGAAATGAAACCGCAGGGTGGCGGAGATAAGTGCGTGCTGTCAAAGACAAGCGTCAAAGGCGGTTCTCGACTTGTAAGATTTGATTTGTATGATCCTGCAAAAAAAGATCCAATAATAAGGAAATATCTAGTGCCTGAAAACATTCAGCATACATTTACTGAGAGTGCGGGTTCTAACGAATATATCATATCTTATAGTTTGGTAAATCAAGGATCAGGTATAGTTGAAAAAGCAGGCAATTGGTAAATTTAATTGATTAACATATTAAGGAGGTGTCACGATGAGAGAAAGACTTGCCCTTTTAAGTGAGTATTTGAAAAACAGACTTGCATTTGGCAAGAATAAAAAAACAAGAAAAGGTTTTATACTCACTATGGTGGCACTTGTTGAAGTACTAGCCATATCGGTTGTGTCCGTTTCGGCTTGGGTTGAAACTATTTCAACAATCACAATTAAAGCTGAGGGCGCAAAAATTGACAACTATGTTTATACTAATGCCGATATTGGTAGTGGTAATGGTTATTCAAACAAAATCATTGACTTGACTAAATATTTCCGTGCTGCGGGTGGAGTGCATCTGGCTTCGGCTTCAAGTGCTGACGGTGAAAATATATTTTTCCCAATAAAGAAATCAGGTGAGTCTAAATTTGGTGTTGGCTCTTACAGATGTGCGGATGTAAACGATAAGAATGTTAATTATATTGACTTTTCATTTAATGTAAAGGTTGATAAAACCTTTAAAGCGGATCATGCAGAATTTTACCTTGATCAAGTACCTAAGATAACTATAGGTGGTGGAAATGTTTCAGGAAACCTTGTAAGAATGGCAATTACAGATACCGATACTCAAAATACGGTTGTATGCGGTTCTAATGCCGGTGACGGAAATGTTGTAAATAAAGCAGATGGCACTAAAGTTCCTGAGAAGGTTCAAGCTTTTAGCGATTTTGTTGTTAGTTCTGAATCTATACCAACGGAGTTGTTTCGGGTTGATAGAGGAAGCAGTAAAACAATAAATATTAAAGTGTGGCTTCAGGATGATAATGCGGCTACTGCATATGCCGGTAAAACTGTTTCAATAACTGATGTTAATATTGTAACTCAGAACAAAAAAGGCAATAAAGTGTATTTTGTTGACCGTACTGTAAATGATACCACAAAAAATTGGACAAAGAATGTAACATTTCAGCAGGGTAGCGGAACTTCTGTAGCGATGAAGTTTGATGCGAAGTCGCATACATATTACTGTGATTATACACCCGCCGCTGACGATACAAAAGTTAAGTTCACCTCGGAAAGTGTTACTTGGACTACTGATATGAAGTCGCTCAATTCAGGCGACAGTATGTACTACACCGCCTATGGCGATCATAATAACAGCAATGCCGGATACGGTACATGGGGCGAAGTGATTGAAATCAGTGTTTCAAGCAAAACCGCCGATGTACTCCCAGATACAGGCAATGTTTCAAGTGTATATATGGTTCCGGATAAAAATGACTCTTACAGTAAAGTTAGAATGCCATTTACTAATGACAGGAATAAATGGGTCGGTTATATTGCAAAGGAAAAGGCAGACAAAATGACTTTTTCTTTTACAAATAACAATAAAAACTATGAAATTCCTGCTCCTAACAGAGGCAATTCAACGCTTTTTGTTGTTACTTCTGCTAAAACAGGTTATTGGGATCCACCTGCTACTATTACTGTTACTGCAGGCACTAACGGTGCAGGAGATCCTAAAGTTAGTTATGATAGTTTGACAAGTGCTACAATTTCTGTAACCCCCGGTACAAAGGTTCAGCTAATAGCAAATCCTAATAAAGGTTTCGTATTGAAAAACTGGGTAATCAGCGGTACAAGTACCGTGGCAGACGGCATTGGCAGCGACGGTTCTTTTACCCCGACAGCTTCAGGTAACTATAACTTTACAGCCGTTTATGTTGAGTCGTTGACATTTGAGGCTTATGTCAGAACATATGACGGTGCAAACCTTTCTGAAAGCACAAATGGTGGCTCAGTTGAAATTAAGTGTGGAAACCAAAACTCGACTGTAGATTCCAACGATGGAACACACATTACACTAAATGCTGTTAAGGGCAGCACAGTTACATATTACGCAAAAGCTAATGACGGATATGTTTTTGACGGCTGGTACACAGATGCAGACTGTAAGAGTAATTCGGAGAATTCGAGCGATATATATGAATTGGCTAATGTTCAGGATTCCAAGATGTTGTATGCGAAATTCAAAGTTGATACTTATACTGTAGAAGCATACACTCAGCACGGTAATAACGCTCCCTTTGATAAAGCCGGTAAGGTGTCTTTTGACAATAATAATTATGCGTCTGAAGTGACAACAACGGTAAGTCGTAACGGAGAAGTAACTTTTTATGCTAAGCCTGAAAGCGGCTATGCTTTTATCGGTTGGTATGAGACTAAGGATGCAGCAGATCCGAAGGTAGCTGTTAAAGATTGTAGCTATAATAACGGCGTCTATTCTACAAAAATAAATATACCATATTCCGATGTAAAGAAATATGCACTGTATGCAAGATTTAAGGCTTTGTATACGGTAGAAGCCAAAGCAATGTACAACAACGAAAATGTTGATACAGCCGGTACTGTAAAGGTTGCGGACAGAGCTGCAGGTAAAATTTCATCTAAACCTGTTATGGAAGGCAATGATGTAAAAGTTGAGGCAATTGCCAATAACGGTTACAAGTTTGCCGGCTGGTATAAGGACGAGGCTTGTAATGAACCGTATTTCACTGAAAAAAACGAAGAGTCAAGTAAAACCTTAAATAATGTAAACAATGGAATCACTCTGTATGCTAAGTTTGAGTTGAAGACTACTGAGTCAACAACAACAATCTATTTTGAACCCAGAGATGGATTCAGCACTACTTATAAAGCATTTGTATACAGAGATTCAGAAACCAATTACTCAGGTGTATGGCCGGGTGCTGATGCAATATATGATTCTATTACAGGTAATTATAAATTTGAATTTAAAACTTCTGATACAGGTAACTTCAGAGTTATTGTAAACAACGGTAATGACAAACAGTATCCAGGATCTAACCAGGCTGGTCTTGAGGGTACAATCGGCAAGACATACCTCTTTAAGAGTGGCACACCTGATAAACTTGAAGAATATGTTCCGAAACCTAAACCTATTACTTCGATTGATATAAATCTGGTCGACAGTACTAATAATAAATGGCTATCAGACTCAACCCCAAAAATGAGACTTGTATTACCTGACGGAAGTTATCGTGATCTTAGTTCGATTAAAGGTCAAACCAATTGGACATGGAAGGATATACCTGCTAATGTAACTTCGTTTACAATTCAGCGTATAAATCCTGATACTGATAATGAGGTTTGGAATAGTTGGAATACAGGTAACAGAGGCACAAAGACAACCTACACGGCAACCGGAGATGGGACGGGTAACTGGCAGTAAATCTGCAAAACAAGTAATTCAACGGAGGTGAAACCATGAAGAAATCTAAATTTACACTTGTTATTGTACTCGGACTTGTACTGTGTTTGTTGTGTGGAACAACTACGACTTTTTCGTGGTTTAATCGTCCTGATGTGCAAAAGGGCGACTCCCTCTCTTGGCACGGAGATTACAATGTGACAAACGGAAAGAATATTACTGCCGTTACTTATGCTGCTTTAAAACCTGACGGCAGTGAGTATAGTGCTGTTCCGTTTGATTTTAAAACTCCGACAACTGTTCCCGCCCATGAAACAAAATATTTCTGTACAGAGGTAAAGAACACGGGAACTGCACCGCAGTCAATTTCTTTGTTTCTTAATAATTCGGAAACTAACAAACTTTCTGTCGGTGTGAACAGCCCCCTCAGAACCTACAGGAGATTTACCTCCGATTCACAAACAACATCTTATGTTACCAAGACACCGAGTAATGTGAATGAGAAGAATTTGTATATAGCTACGAATGTGGATGACCCTACGAAGTACACTATGCACACTTGGAAGAATGTAGATACCGATCCTACTGATAAAGAACTTAGCGGATACATTGAAGGTGAGTCTGTTAATTATGATAATGTAGATTATAAAATATCATATGTTACAATTTCTACGGAACACGACCACGCGAAGCTTTGGCTTGGTATTGGTGATTCTAAAAAGTGGTTCGGTAATGATTTAGTAATTACAGCTCAGAATAATACTTATGTTTTTAAAGAAAATGAATCTACAGCTATGAAACAGTCAGATCCGTCTGCCGGAATTTCAAGTTTTTATTCTAGAGCAGAAGCTGTAGTAGGTGAGACATTTGACTTAGGAGCAAAGGCACAGGGTACAGTGACTTACACATCGTCAAATACTGGTGTTGCAACAGTTGACGGTAAAGGTCTGGTTACTGCCAAAAAGGCAGGCAAGACTACTGTTACTGTTACATCTACGGGTGCGTACGGTGATGTAATAACTGCAAAATGTGAGCTTACCGTAAGCAAAAAACCGGCTAAAAGCTTGTATATTCCGATTGTTACGAATATGAAGATTGAAGGCACCACCGACAGCGATCCTGTTGTTACAAAGGTGTATTGGTATATCAAAAACGATACAGCATCCGACGCTGAATATTCACTTGGCGATCTGCAAATTTCACTTTAAAATTTTAGATTTTTAAATTTACAAAAGGGTTGTTTTTACAGCCCTTTTTTATTATAATTTATAATCGGTAGCAGAGAATAAAATCCGCCCGCAAGCAAGGGTAGAAAAAATATATAGTGTTTGCAACAAAATCCGATAAATGTTGCAAAGTTGTTGTTATTCTGTAGGGGCGTTCATCGGACGCCCGCAAGTAACCGCACAAATTATATGTAAAACATATTTTATAAATGCCACAATGTAATTGTTATACTGTAGCGGCGAACCGTGTTCGCCAATCGTTTTGGTTGTAAAACCAAAACGAACATATACGCATTTTTGTTATATAAAATAATGTGTTAATAAACAAATAATTTCATCAAGGCGGGCGGCCAATGACCGCCCCTACTGACACGAACTGAGAACGGTGGCACACCGCCACGAATAATTACGCAAACCACAAAACAACGCTCGGGCGGATATGTTTCGCACATTGCAAACAATCTTCACGAACTGAGAACGGCAACTTGCCGTGGAGGAATTTATGGATAAAAATAACGATTTTGAAAATGCGGTTGAAGTGACATCTGTAACAACCGAACACCCAAAATCAAAAAATAGAATAAGGAAAAGGCATGAATCAAAGCTCCGCAAAACCCTGCGGATAATTAAAAATATAATTTGCTGGGGAGTGCTTGCAATACTTGTGCTGACCGTAATTGTGTTTATGGGTTCAAAGGTGAACGGAAAAACACCTTCGCTTTTCGGATATTCCGTGCTTCGAGTTTCAACGGGCAGTATGCAGCCCGAGCTTATGATCGGCGATGTTATTCTCGGAAAGAGCGTTGACGATCCGACCGCCCTCAAGGTTGGCGATATTATTACCTATCGTGGCAGTGGGCAGACCGAGGGACTTCTCGTGACTCATAAGGTTGTAGTTGCACCGTATAAAACAGCTGACGGCACATATAAGCTACAGACAAAGGGCATTGCAAACGATACTCCCGACCCGGAAATTTCAACCGAAGATGTGCTTTATATTATGGTGTGTAAGCTTGGATTCATTGACACATTGTACAACCTTTTCTTCTCACCGTGGGGACTGCTGATTTTTATTGCGGCGCTGCTGTTGATATTCATTGACGAGCTTATCGTTATAATACGAATACTTACGGGACATGACAAATCACCGAAGGACAGCGACATCAATGAAATTATAGACCGTTTGCAGAAGGAAAAATTGCAACAAAAGACTGAATCCGACAACGATACAAAATCGGAAGAATAAATAAAAGCTGAATATATTTAATTTCGGACGAAAGGAAAATTCTCTTTTCGTCCGTTTTTTGTTGGCGAAAAAGACAAAGCTGAAAAATGGTGAAAATAGCTTTTATATGGGCTAAAATCGGCTTTTTAGTTGCATTTTTGGGCGATTTGTGGTATATTTTATACGGTCAAATTTGACCGTAACATACTGATTGTGTTTAGAAATTGATATGTTAAGGGTGGTTTCATGGATTACAAATTAATAGCGCTTGATATTGACGGTACGCTGACAAACTCCCAAAAGGAGATTACTCCCCGTACAAGATATGCTCTTATGGAGGCGCAGAAACAGGGCAAGAAAATTATTCTTGCGTCAGGCAGACATCCCGTAGGAATTATGCCGATAGCAAAAGACCTTATGCTTGACCGTTTCGGCGGTTTTATTATGGCGTTCAACGGCGGCAGGATTATCAATTGCGAAACAGGCGAAACTATGGTGAGCAAGCTGTTTCCGCTTGAATATCTTCCCGACATTGTGAATGTTTTGAAGGATTCAAACATTACAATCAACACATACGATGACAGGCGAATCATCTCGGATAATAAGGTGAACGACTATACCTATGTTGAAAGGGACGTTATCAAGGCTGAAATGGTTGTTGTTGACGATTTTATCTCATCTGTAAGATTTGATATCAACAAAATTCTTCTTGCAGGCGAACCCGATGAGCTTGATAAGTATCAGAAAATTCTTGCAGACCGTTATGACGGCTTGCTCGATGTATATAAAAGCGCACCTTATTTTCTTGAGATTATGCCGTTTGGTGTTACAAAAGGCTCAATGCTTCCGCTTTTGCTTGATAAACTCAAGATTAAAAGGGAAGAGCTTGCCGCTTTCGGCGACAACTACAACGATATGACAATGATAGGTTATGCAGGCTTCGGCGTTGCAATGGGTAATGCCGAAACCGATGTAAAGAAGATTGCCGATTACATCTGCGAATCAAACGATAACGACGGTATTGCAAACACACTTGATAAATTCGTTTTAAAGCGATAGTCGCAAAATTTGAACCTAATATAAGCTTGAAAATATAAAATATAATTTAACGGAGCGTCAGATTTGACTTAACCCTTTAAAAGAGTTGAAAAAACAGAATCTGTCGCTCCTTTTTGTATATAATAGCCAAATTGAGGGCTTAATCTTTGGCGGCATCAAAGTTGTAATAATTCCTTAAAAGAAAAATATATGAGGCTGTCTAAATTATAATATAATTGTATGTTATGTTGTACAAAGTATAACAAAAGGAGGAAAATCTATGGCAAAAATCAAAAAATTGCTTGCTTTGATTTTGTCGATTTGCGTAATTTGCACGGTATCTGTTATGTCCGTAAGTGCGGCTAATACAGATGACGATAACGACACTTCGGCATCAAGCACAATCACAGTACATTACTACTGTGAGGAAGGCACGCCCACAATCTATTATTGGAACAGTCTTCCGAAAAACATCAGCACGGAGTACCCCGGCGTTAAGATGACTTCCGAGGGAAACAACTACTACAAGTACACTTTCAACGATGTAACAAAAATCAATATGATGTTTGTTACAAACGGAAAGCAGTCTGCGGAACTCACAAGAAACACAGGCGAGTGGTGGTACAAAAATAAGAGATGGTCAAGCAAAAATCCTGAAGATATGCAGGAATTTGACCGTGTTGACATGCGTGAAGACACAATTTATTTTGTAATCACAACCCGTTTCTATGACGGTGACACAGGTAACGATGTTCATTGCTGGGACGACTCACAGGCAAACAACCCCGACAGCGATCCCGCATGGCGTGGTGACTTCAAAGGCCTTATCGACAAGCTTGACTACATCAAGGCTCTCGGATTCAGCGCAATCTGGATTACTCCTGTTGTAACAAATGCGTCAGGCTACGATTACCACGGCTACCATGCAATGGACTTCTCAACAGTTGATGTTCGTTATGAGAGCGACGGCGCTACATATCAGGATCTTATTGATGCCGCTCATGAAAAGGGCATCAAGATTGTTCAGGATATCGTAGTTAACCATTCAGGTAACTTCGGTGAGGCAACTCTTGCTCCTATGTTTACAAAGGAATACGACTCAATTCAGGATCTTGCTTCTGTAGATTGCATGAAGGTTATTGAGGGAAGCGACTTTGCTAAAACATTCCCGAACTACGATGACCTTGAGCCTAAGTATCAGTATGCCGCAAGACTTAATATCATGAAGGATACTAAGGAGCTTGACTCCGGTAATCACGACACGGAAAACTACTATCACCACTTCAAAGACCTCAGCTGGGAAAGCCCGACTGTACAGACAGGTCAGATTGCCGGTGACTGCGTTGATATCAACACAGAGAATCCTACAGTTGCTAATTACCTTAACGACGTTTATAACAACTATATCAACATGGGTGTTGACGCTTTCAGACTTGATACTGAAAAGCACGTTTCAAGACTTACACTTAACCAGTATTACTTCCCGTCATGGCTCAAGACAGGCGGTAAAAACTTCTTCATCTTTGGTGAGGTTTGTACTCGTGTAAGTGAATTCTGGAACCACAACATTCCTGCAATTTCAGCTCCGTTCTATACATGGGCTGAATCAGACAGCCAGTACATCGATTCATTTACAAATGACCAGGCTGCAAACATTAATCTTACACTTAAGCACTATGACAGCAACGCAAGTACAGCAAATCAGCCCACATCTGATAATGTTTATCTTGACGGTCTTAAGTATCACACACCTGATTACAGCAAGGCAAACGGCACAAGCGTAATCGACTTCCCGATGCATTGGAACTTCTCAAATGCAAGCAACGCATTTACCCGTGCTTGTGAAGAAGATCCGTACTACAATGACTCATCATGGAATGTAACATATGTTGATTCTCACGACTACGGTCCTGATATGGACAGCCGTTACGACGGCGGTACACAGTCATGGGCTGAGAACCTTGATGTACTCTTTACTTTCCGTGGTATTCCGTGTCTTTACTACGGTTCTGAGCTTGAGTTCCAGAAGGGTGTTCCTATGGACGTAGGTCCTAATGCTCCTCTTGCAACAACAGGTCGTGCATACTTCGGTGACTACCTCGAGGGCGACGTAACAGCAACAGACTTTGGTACATATTCTAATGCAAGCGGTGCTGTTGCAAGCACACTTGAAGCACCTCTCGCTGTTCATATTCAGCAGCTCAACCGAATCAGAAGAGCAGTTCCTGCACTTCAGAAGGGTCAGTATACCAGAAGCAAGACTTATGTTGACGGTAATATGGCATTCATTCGCCGTTACACACAGGGCGCTACAGACAGCCTTGCTTGTGTAACTATCTCAGGCGGTGCTACATTCAAGAACCTTCCTAACGGCAAGTATATTGATGCAGTTACAGGCGATGTTAAGTATGTTACAGACGGCACACTTACAGTATCTTCTGTTGGTAGGGCTAATATGAGAGTTTATGTTTGCTGTGCAGACGGCTTCACCGGAATTGACGGTCAGATCGGCACTAACGGCGCATATCTCAAGTAATAAAATAATGTTGTTTTTTACGGAGCAGGTTTTTCCTGCTCCGTATTTTTCTGCCCTAAACCCTCAAATGACGGATTGCAGATTTATATCCGTCAAAATTATACTTCATTTATAAATAAACATCCCAAAAGTTGCATAATGATGAATAAAAAGACAGAAAATTATGCAAATTCTACATATAAGGTTAAAAATCGTTATGACACTTCTGCAAGAATTGTACCTTTTCTTTTTTTTAAAAATGTGCTATAATATATAAAATATAGTTTCAATTTATTGTGAATTTTAAAAAGGAGTGTTTTTTATGACAAACAGCGAGTATTCGGATGTTACACCGCAGATTCATGCTCTGGCTCAGAAAATGACGCATAACTCCGTTATTGATACAGATTTATACAGTAAGTACAATGTAAAAAGAGGTCTGCGTGACCTTGACGGTAAGGGTGTTCTCACAGGTCTTACAGATATTTCTACAATCACACAGAATAAGCTTGTTGACGGAAAGCTTGTTCCTTGCGAGGGTGAGCTTCGTTACAGGGGCTATAATGTAAAGGATATCGTTGACGGTATTCTTGAGGATGACCGTTTTGGTTTTGAAGAGGTTACATATCTTCTTCTCTTTGGCGATATGCCTAACGAAGAACAGCTTAAAGACTTTAAGAAGCTTCTTGTTCAGTACAGAACCCTTCCTCAGCACTTTGTTCGTGATGTTATCCTCAAGGCCACAAGTAACGATATGATGAATTCAATAGCAAGAAGTGTTCTCACACTTTTCTGCTATGATAAGAACGCTAACGATACATCAATCGACAATGTTTTAAGACAGTGCATACAGCTTATCTCCGTATTCCCTCTTTTGTCGGTTTACGGCTATCACGCATATAATCACTATCAGCGTGATAACAGCCTTTATATCCACCGTGCAGAGCCTACAATGTCAACAGCCGAGGTCATTTTGTCGCTTCTTCGTCCCGACAGACACTACACTCCGCTCGAGGCAAAGGTTCTTGATATGGCGCTCATTCTCCATATGGAACACGGCGGCGGTAACAACTCAACATTTACAACACATGTTGTAACATCTTCGGGTACTGATACATACTCGGCAGTAGCTGCGGCACTTGCATCTCTCAAAGGTCCTAAGCACGGCGGTGCAAATGTAAAGGTTTACTATATGTTTGAGGATCTCAAAAAGCATGTTAAGGACTGGGAAGACGAGGACGCTCTTGAAGATTATCTTGAAAAGCTCCTTGACAAGCAGGTTTTTGATAAAAAAGGTCTTATCTACGGTATGGGACACGCAGTTTATACAATTTCCGACCCCCGTCAGCAGATTCTTCACGGTGCTGTTAAAAAGCTTGCGCTTGCCGAAGGTCACAATGATGAATTTGATCTTTATGAGAGAGTTGAAAGACTGGCTCCGAAGGTTATCGGCAGAAAGCGTAAAATCTATAAGGGTGTTGCCGCAAATGTCGATTTCTACAGCGGACTTCTTTACAGCCTTCTTGATATTCCGTGTGAGCTTTATACTCCGCTTTTTGCAACAGCTCGTATTACGGGTTGGAGCGCACACAGACTTGAGGAGCTTATCAACTGCGGTAAGATTATCCGTCCTGCATATATGAGCATTTCCGAAAACAAGGAATATGTTGATTTGAAAGACAGATAATACGGCGAACCGCCGTTCCCCGTTCGAGAAGTTAGTTTTACAAGTGCGAGGGTTAAATTGCCCGAGCGTATGGAAAATTGAAAGTTAAAAATCAAAGTCGGACGACAGTTTGCAAAATGCAAATCATTGTCGCCCGACCGTTTTTTATATATGAAATTAACTGTTTGGTCGTGGGGCGAA
>ENA-OPAK01000553-OPAK01000553.1-human-gut-metagenome-genome-assembly--contig:-NODE-553-length-13535-cov-2.694585_pt1 | contig 13535 bp, 8 predicted proteins | sample MGYA00241055_ERZ501426 | MGnify/ENA primary metagenome ERZ501426 (study PRJEB25962, sample SAMEA2042626) | human gut metagenome | biome: human gut; feature: human-associated habitat; material: faeces... | reverse complement strand
TCCAGCGTGAGGAGCTTGACTACGATATCGCTGAACACTTAATTATCGAGCTGTATTCTAAATAATAGCATAGAAGCATACAGATATTTAGTGCAGTTATTTTTAATTCATAGTCTGCATCGGTTGATTAAGGCCGTAAACTGTGCCAATGCTAGGGATATGCTGATCAAACCAGGTTTTCCCGTTATAGCTGCGGCACGGGCAGAATGTGATTTAAAATTAACAGCGAATATGGCAATAAGCACAGGATAATTAACAGACGAGAACTTGTGGAGGGTACCAAATGCTTGAAAAAATCGAAAAGCTCAATATCGAAACCTCAAAATTACGCTCAGACGGAACTTATGGAATGTTTGTTCTCGAACCCCTTCAGAGCGGCTATGGCAATACGCTCGGTAACAGCCTGAGAAGAGTTCTGCTCTCCTCCCTGCCCGGCGTCGCTGCTACTTCCGTGAAGATCGACGGCGTTCAGCACGAGTTTTCCACCGTTCCCGGCGTTAAAGAGGACGTTACTGAGCTGATCCTCAACATCAAGGGACTCAGAGCTAAAATGTACGGCGAAGCGCCCAAGACCATCTACATCGAAGCAGAGGGCGAGGGCGAGGTTACAGCCGGCGATATCAAGACCGACTCCGAGGTTGAGATCCTCGACCCCGGTATGCACATCGCTACACTTAGTGCTGGCGCCAAGCTGTTCATGGATATCACGCTGGACAGAGGCAGAGGCTACGTTTCTGCTGAACTCAACAAAGAGCAGCTCCAGCCTGTTATTGGAGTAATCCCGATTGACAGTATCTATACTCCTGTCCTGAAGTGCAACTATACTGTTGAAAATACCCGTGTGGGTCAGAGGACCGATTTCGAGAAGCTCATCATCGAGATCTGGACCGATGGCACTATCTCCGCAAAGGAAGCCGTTTCTTATGCGGCTAAGATACTCATAGAGCGCCTCAAGCTGTTCGCTGATCTCTCTGACGATTCCGAGCAGCCTGAGTTGATGGTTGAGAAGGAAGAGAACCGCAAGGATAAGCTCCTGGAAATGACTATCGAGGAACTCGAGCTGTCTGTTCGTTCCTTCAACTGTCTCAAGCGCGCTGGTATTAACACAGTAGACGACCTGATCAACAAGTCCCCGGAGGACATGATGAAGGTCAGAAACCTGGGTAAGAAGTCATTCGATGAGGTCAAGGCTAAGCTTCAGTCTCTCGGATTCGACCTCGCACCCTCTGAAGAAAACAACTGATAACGGCGGTCAATCCGCTGATAACTACATTCCTACTGAAAGGAGAATGGAAATATGCCGGGAACAAGAAAGCTGGGCAGACCCAGCGACCACAGAAAGGCAATGCTCAGAGGCATGGTTACATTCCTGCTGGAGAACGGTAAGATCGAGACCACCGTTACTCGTGCGAAGGAAGTTCGCGCAGAGGCAGAAAAGATGATCACACTTGGCAAGGTGAACACACTTCACACCAAGCGCCAGGTTCTTGCATACGTTACTAAGGAAGATGTCGCTAAGAAGGTATTCGACGAGATCGCTCCCAAGTACGCTGACAAGAATGGTGGTTACACAAGAATCTACAAGATCGGTCCGCGCCGCGGCGACGCAGCAGAGATGGCTATCATCGAGCTGGTTTAATTTTCGATCACACACTTCCCTCTCCGATTTCGGGGAGGGATTTTTGTATTTAAGGAAATATACCTCGTTGACACCGGGGATTCCCTATTTGAACCCTGTTTTGTCAGTGGCAATATAAGCTCCAGATTGCACTCTGAGGAGCATATATTAAATATAATATGAGAATACAACCACAAACAAACTGTGGATTATGGGCTAATCTGAGCGCATTTCGAAGAAAAGACATAAAGAAACCCCTGGGAAACTCCCAGGGGTAATTCTGATATACTATCAAGCGGTTTTCTTAGAACGCTTTTCCTGTACCCAGATCCAAATCGGGCCAGCCAGGCATACGGAGCTGTAGAATCCTACGAGCATACCGATAGCAAGCGGAATGGAGAAGGTGAGTATCGAGGTCGTACCCATAAGGGCGCACACGATAGAAACAGAAACCATAGCGCATACGGTTGTTGCCGTGGTGATGATGGAACGCGGCATAGTCTGATTGATCGAGAGGTTAACGAGCTGTGTGTCGGTAAGCTTTGTGCCGTACTTAGCGCGGTTTTCACGCAGACGGTCGTAGATGATGATCGTGTTGTTGATGGAGTAACCGAGCAGAGTCAGGATAACCGCCATGAAGTTGGAATCCAGGGTCATTCCGCCGAACACATAAACCGCGTAGGTGATCGCTACGTCGTGCAGCAGGCAGATGATCGCGATGATACCAGCGGAGAGACCTCCGATCTTCTGGAATCTGAAAGCGATGTAAACCGCGAGCAGAATAAACGCAGCAACTACCGCAACAAGGCAGGATACGAAGAACGAAGAACCGGAGGACGCACTTACATTTGTAGTGTCGATGTTTTCGACTGCGTTGTCGGGGAGTGCGCCTTCAACTGCCGCATTAATGGAGTTGAGCATTTCATCGTCCATCTTTTCGTCAGCTGCGAAGGAAACTACCATTGTGTTCAGACCGCCGGTGAAACTTGTACCAGTTGTAACGTTAACTTCCGGAACATTGCCGATCTCAGCGATAGCAGACTTAACAGTGTTCATTTCATCGTCGCCAATCTCGCCGGAATAGCTGTATGTCAGCATGGAGCCGCCCTTGAATCGGATATCGACCTTAACGCCGAGAACAAATGTGAAGATGATAGTCAGCACGATGATCGAAGAGGAGATGATAACAAAAATCTTTCTCTTTGATACGAAGTCCTTGCCTACATTTGTGGGAACAGCAGGAGCGGGAGCTGCGGCTGCCTCAGCGGCTGTAGGAGTTATGGCCTTCTTCTCGCCGCCGTAGAGCCAGGGCTTCTTGAAGCACTTGAAGCGGGAGAGCGAAGTGGTCATCATTCTGGTTGCCCAGCAAGCCATGATGAAGTTCATGATAACGCCGACAAGCAGAGTGAAGCCGAATGAGAATATGGTACCATCAGTGGAAGCACCGAATGCAGTACCGAATACGAGCATAAGGATAACCGCCACGATGATTACGGTAAGGTTGGAGTCCAGGATAGCCGTAAAGCCGCGCTGGAAGCCGTTCTTGATCGCGCCGTCGATGGTTCGTCCGGCCTTGAGCTCCTCGCGGATACGCTCTGCGGAAAGCACGTTGCCGTCAACGCCCATGCCGACGGAGAGGATAATACCTGCAATACCCGGGATAGTGAGGGTGCTGCTCGCGTTGAATCCGAAGAATCCGGTAACAGCGGCGAACATACCAGCGATCTGACCAGCAAGCGCGATAACAGCGACAACGCCGGGCAGACGGTAGTAAGCTATCATGAATATCGAGATAACGATGAATGCGATAACGCCTGCAATACCCATTGCGTCACGCGCGCCGGTACCCAGTATCGGAGAAATCGTGGACAGGTTCTTGATCTCAAGCTTGAATGGGAGAGAACCGCCGTTGATCATGTTAGCGAGCTTCTTTGCGTCCTCAAGGCCTTCGTCGCCGTTGTAGCTGCCGGAGATCTGCGCGCTGCCGTCGGAGATTACCGCGCTTACTGTAGGAGCGCTGATCTCATTATCGTCCATCCAGATGGAGATTCTTCCGCCGGTTTCCTTGGCGGTGGCTGTAGCGTTCTTGAACGCCTCCTTGCCGCTGTCGTTGAGCTGGAGGTGTACAAAGTAGCTGTCAGAAACGCTGTCGGTGTCTCTGCCGACCTGAGCCTTGTCAACGTCCTTACCAGTCAGGACGAGTTCCAGGTCCTCGTAGGTCTGACCCTCCTGGAGGTCGCCGCTGTAGCCCATGCGGAAGCTCAGCATTGCGGTCGCACCGATCTCCTTGACTGCTTCCTCGGGGTCGAAGCTGGTGTCGTCAGCCTGCCACGGGAAACGAACGATAATGTTGTTCGCCGCAAGGTCTGTGAATACCTCATAGTCGTTGATGTTCTGGCTGACCAGTCGGGTCTCGATGATCGACTTCGCCGCGTTCAGATCGTCCTGTGTGATGGTGGACGTGTCGTAGTCGTCCGGGGCGCCGAAGGTTACGTTTACGCCGCCGCGGATATCAATACCCCATCTGATATCGTCGATGCCAGCGATGATCGTGGTTTCGTTATCTCCGTAGCGGGTGCTTATGCCCAGCGTGGAGAGAAGTGCAAACGCGATGATCAGTATGGCAACAACGAAGAAAACGGGTTTTCCTATTCTTTTCTTCAAATGTAGCTCACTCCATTTCACTTGTCGGCAGGTAAGAGTATACTGCCGCAATTTAAAATCATACTATTCTATTATAATATAAAACCGGAGATTAGTCAATAGCTAAAAGCAGGGAGCGGGAAGATTTCTGCAAAAAAAGCCTATTTATACATGATATTTTCCTTGTTGAATTTATCATTGAACCCAACGTACCACCCGAACTGCGTAACTGCCGGGATAACAGCGTAGTACACGAGCATCAGCGCCGGAAACAGCGCGGGCATGCTGTCTATCTGGCGGTAGTCGGTGTGCTCCCACGCCATCGTTGAGATATCGGGCTGCGGTATGAAGGTCTGTATGAACGGGTAGGCGCTTCCGCTGATGAATCGGTACGCGAAAAGAGTATCCTGTTCCGGGAAGAACAGCTTGTTCAGCAGCAGGACGAGCGTCGGCAGTGCGGCGATCACATACATGATAACGCCGAGGTATATCCAGCGGTATTTTAACGGAGCGTCGACGCGGCGATTCTTGACAAGGCTGCGTTCTCTTGCGCCGTCCTTCCAAGCGACTGTAAAGATGAGCATGTAGAAAATGAGAGTTCCGCAGATTATGGACAGAATGTTGAATACGATGTTCCCGCCGAACATGGAGAGCGCCATCGTCATGAACATGCAGAGGATATTTCCGAGGATAATATAGCCTATCCCCTTCAATAAAAGAATATAAAATGGCTGTCGTTTCATGTGGATTCCTTTCAGAAGTTTCCAGGGGTAATTCTCTGCCATGGGGGGATACTAATTTCCGACAATGGCATCACAGAATCGGAGGTTAACCATGAGTAATTTCAGAAACAGGCAGAGCGCCGAGATACTCGGCAGCGTATACAAGAACGCAGAAATGGCATACGAGGCGTCCGGGGAGGTGCTGAAGCACTGCGCCAACCGCAAGCTTGCCGGAGAGATATCGGCTCAGCGCGACCGCTACCGTGACGTTGCAGCGCAGGCGCGCACTGAGATAGTCCGCCGCGGAGGCGTTCCGAGGGAGTACTCCGGCTACGCTAAGATGATGTCCCGCATGGGTATCGCGATGAAAACGGCGAACAACCGCAGCAGCAAGAACATCGCAAGCCTGATGATACGCGGAACCACGATGGGCATAATCGATATGCAGCATGCGGTCAACTGTTCCCAGGGAGCGGAGAACCGCATACGCAGCGACGCACAGGATCTTCTCCGCCGTGAGCAGGATTTCTGCGACCACCTCAAGAGCTACCTGTGAGCGCCCGGCAGACATATCCGGAGCAGATCCCCTGCGATGTGGAGGCGGCGCGTTCCCGCGGGGGGCGGCGCACTCCGGTCAGCGGAGGTCAGCCGGTCAGCTCCCCTGCCAGTCGGGGTTGACCACATTTCCGTTGATGATGTTTTCGTAGACTATGCGGGCACGCTCGCGCTGCTCGGCGGTTTTTTCGTTGTTGCCCATCATGTTTTCGAACGTATCACGGAGGTACAGACCCACGGTATCCGGGCAGCTCTTCCAGCGTGCTTCGTCAACGAATCCGGTGGTGTTGAGCTGCAAACCGCAGCCGTCGTACAGCACGGCGTCCGGGTATTCCCCGCTGAAATCGGTGAAGAACTGGATAATCTGACCGTCTGCTTCTTCGGCGGCGGCTTCTTCAGTCTCACCGGAAGCCGCTATGCGGTTGATGAGCGTGATTATTCCCTCGTCCGTGAGGTAGAGCTGGCTGTCGCCGGAGAAAAGCTCAGCGGAGAACTTCTCGTTCTGCGCGTCGGTGTATTCAGAGTAGCCGCCATCGGTGGAGAGGTCGATGAAGTTCACGCCGACATGCACCTTGCCGTTGCCGTCGAAATCGGGGCAGTAGCGCTCGAGGGCTACCTCGATGTCGTGGGTCTTGGCGTAGATGCCGCTGGAGCCAGTCGTTGATATCGCAAGGACATAGAGGTCTTTTTTCTCGCGGGTGACGGCCTGTATGGTCATAAATGTGAGCAGGGCTACGGTGAATATTATACCGATGAGCCGCCACTTGTAGTGATAGAAGAAATTCTCGACGGCTTTCGCGCCGGTGGGCTTTTCGAACTTCGGCGGCTCGTCCTCTGGGATTTCGTCGCTTTCGTCGATGAGTCCCTGACGTAGTTTCAGCAGCTCCGCCTTTTCGCGCTGCTGGCGCTGCTGCTCCTGCTGAGGAAGAGAAGACCGAGTTCGACGTCATCCTGGCTGAGGCTGGCGCTACCAAGATGCAGGTCATCAAGGTTGTTAAGGAGATCACCGGTCTGGGCCTGAAGGAGGCTAAGGCTATCGTTGATGGCGCTCCCAAGGCTGTCAAGGAGAAGGTCTCCAAGGCTGAGGCTGACGACATCAAGAAGAAGCTGGAAGAGGCTGGCGCTAAGGTTGAGCTCAAATAATTGAGACAATAAAAAATATTTCGGGTTAAGATTCTCCCAGTCGGAGAGTCTTAACCTTTTTGTGTCTTTTATTAATACCATGCAGTCAACCACCGCTGCAAGGTGTAGGTCAAGATTCATGACTTTGAAATCTGCGGCCATTTATTTTCAAGGTGGCATTTTTAACGGTAATAAAAATCTGTAATGGCTTCAAAAATTGTTGATAACAGAGTGAATTTTGCCAGCGTGAAGAATCCGATGCCGTATCCGGATTTCCTCGATGTGCAGTTAAAGTCTTTCAGAGACTTCTTACAGTTGGATACTCCGCCTGAGGAACGCAAGAATGACGGTTTGTATAAGGTCTTTGCTGAAAATTTCCCTATCACCGACACACGTAATAATTTCGTTCTTGAGTTCTTGGATTACTATATCGACCCGCCCCGTTACACCATCGACGAGTGTCTTGAGCGTGGACTTACATATAGCGTGCCCCTGAAGGCTAAGATGAAACTGTATTGTACAGACCCTGACCATGAGGACTTCGGTACTTTCATTCAGGATGTTTTTCTCGGCACAATTCCTTATATGACTGATAACGGCACATTTATCATAAATGGAGCCGAGCGTGTTGTTGTATCACAGTTGCACAGATCTCCCGGTGTGTTCTTCGGACAGGGCGTTCACGCCAACGGTACGGTGCTTTATTCGGCACGTATCATCCCGTTCAAGGGCTCATGGATAGAGTTTGCAACCGACATCAACAATGTGATGTATGCATACATCGACCGTAAGAAGAAGTTGCCTGTTACAACACTTTTGCGTGCTATCGGTTTCGAGACCGATAAGGATATTCTTCAGATATTCGACCTGGCTGAGGAAGTTAAGGTCAACAAGAAGAATATGAAGGATGCCATTGGCCGTAAGCTTGCTGCGAGGGTTTTGAAGAGCTGGAACGAGGACTTCGTAGATGAGGATACAGGTGAAGTTGTTTCTATCGAGCGTAACGAGGTTATCATGGAGCGTGAGACAGAAATCACAAAGGATAACATCGACGACATTATCGACAGCGGCGCTTCGACAGTTCTTCTCCACAAGGATATTGATTCTGCAAGCAAGTATTCAATAATCTTCAACACATTACAGAAAGACCCGAGTAACTCTGAGAAGGAAGCCGTGCTCTACATCTACCGTCAGCTGCGTAATGCAGACCCTGCCGATGATGCAAGTGCACGTGAGGTTATCCAGAACCTGTTCTTCTCTGACAAGCGTTATGACTTGGGTGATGTAGGCCGTTACCGTATCAACAAGAAGTTAGGTCTTGATACAGACATGGATGTCCGTATCCTGACTAAAGAAGATATAATCGAAATTATCAAATATCTTATACAGCTGGTTAACTCTAACGCCACTGTAGACGATATCGACCACCTCAGCAACCGCCGTGTACGTACAGTAGGCGAGCAGCTGAGCAACCAGTTCTCTATTGGTCTGGCACGTATGAGTCGTACCATCAGAGAGCGTATGAACGTTCGCGACAATGAGGTGTTCACTCCTACAGACCTTATCAACGCCAAGACAATATCGAGTGTTATCAACTCGTTCTTCGGTACCAACCCGTTGTCACAGTTCATGGACCAGACCAACCCACTTGCCGAAGTAACTCACAAGCGCCGTCTGTCTGCCCTTGGTCCTGGCGGTCTGTCAAGAGAGCGTGCCGGTTTCGAGGTGCGTGACGTTCACTATACACACTACGGACGCCTTTGTCCTATTGAGAGCCCTGAAGGTCCTAACATCGGACTTATCTCGTCTCTTTGTGTTTACGCTAAAATCAATGAGTTGGGATTCATCGAGACTCCTTACCGTAAGGTTAAGGACGGAATTGTTGATCTCGACAATGACCATATACTTTATCTTACTGCTGAAGAGGAGGAAGACCATATCATCGGTCAGGGCAATGCTCCGCTGAACGATGACGGTACGTTTATCCGTGAAGTGGTTAAGTGTCGCCAGGATGCCGACTTCCCCGTAGTGCCTCCTTCGGAGGTTGACCTTATGGACGTATCTCCTCAGCAGATTGCATCTATTGCTGCCGGACTCATTCCTTTCTTGGAGCATGACGATGCTCACCGTGCGTTGATGGGTAGTAACATGATGCGCCAGGCAGTTCCTCTGCTTCACAATGAGGCTCCTATCGTAGGTACCGGTATTGAGAAGCAGGTATGTGTTGACTCACGTACTATGATCACAGCCGAAGGCGATGGTGTAATCGAGTATGTTGATGCAACTACAATACGTATCCTTTATGACAGAACTGAGGAAGAAGAGTTCGTAAGCTTTGAGCCTGCTCTCAAGGAGTACAGAATACCTAAGTTCCGCCGTACTAACCAGAACATGACCGTTGACCTCCGTCCTATTTGCGACAAGGGACAGCGTGTAAAGAAGGGCGACATCCTTACAGAAGGATATGCTACAGAGGACGGCGAGCTGGCACTCGGACGCAACTTGCTTGTTGCTTACATGCCTTGGAAGGGATACAACTATGAGGACGCTATCGTGCTCAACGAGCGTGTAGTGCGTGAGGATATTCTTACTTCAGTACATGTGGATGAATATTCGCTCGACGTTCGTGAGACAAAGCGCGGTATGGAAGAGTTCACAAGCGACATTCCTAATGTCAGCGAAGAGGCTACCAAAGACCTCGATGACAATGGTATAATCAGAGTTGGTGCTCGTGTAGAGCCGGGCGATATCCTTATCGGTAAGATTTCACCTAAGGGTGAGAGCGATCCTTCACCTGAGGAGAAACTGCTCCGCGCTATCTTCGGCGACAAGGCTGGCGATGTGAAGGATTCTTCACTTAAGGCCAATCCTTCTCTTACCGGTGTCGTTATCGACAAGAAACTGTTCTCACGTGCCGTTAAGACACGTTCTTCTAAGCAGCAGGACAAGATCGTTCTGGCTAAGATCGACGAAGAGTATGCTGCCAAGATAGACGACCTGAAGGATATTCTTGTTGACAAGCTCCTCACTCTTACAGACGACAAGACGTCTATGGGTATCAAGGATTATACCGGTGCCGAGATTATTACAAGGGGAAGCAAGTTCACAATGGCTCAGCTGAAGAACCTTGAATATGACGGAATACAGTCAAACAACTGGACTAACGACGAACATACTAATGAGCTGATACAGAAGCTGATTATGAACTTCATCAAGAAGTACAAGCTCCTGGATGCTGAACTCAAACGTCGTAAGTTCGCAATTACAATCGGTGACGAGCTGCCCTCAGGCATCCTGCAGATGGCTAAGGTTTACGTTGCCAAGAAACGTAAGATCGGCGTAGGTGATAAGCTTGCCGGTCGCCACGGTAACAAGGGTATCGTTTCTAAGATTGTGCGTCAGGAAGATATGCCGTTCCTCGAGGACGGACGTCCTGTAGACTTGGTTCTTAACCCGCTGGGTGTGCCTTCACGTATGAACCTCGGACAGATATTTGAGGCTATTCTCGGTGCAGCCGGTAAGCGTCTTGGCGTTAAGTTCGCAACACCTATCTTCGACGGTGCCAAGCTTGACGACCTTCAGGAATGGACCGACAAGGCAGGTCTGCCGCGTCTCTGCTCAACACACCTCTATGACGGTGAGACAGGTGAGATGTTCGACCAGCCGGCAACGGTAGGTATCACATACTTCCTTAAACTCGGCCACATGGTTGAAGATAAGATGCACGCCCGCAGCATCGGTCCGTACTCTCTTATCACACAGCAGCCTCTTGGAGGTAAGGCACAGTTTGGTGGTCAGCGTTTTGGTGAGATGGAGGTTTGGGCTCTCGAGGCATTCGGTGCCAGCCATGTGCTTCAGGAAATCCTTACCATCAAGTCTGATGACGTAGTAGGCCGTTCAAAGGCTTACGAGGCTATCGTCAAGGGCGAGCCTATGCCTACACCGGGCATACCGGAGTCTCTCAACGTGCTGCTGCACGAGCTCCGTGGTCTTGGCTTAAGTGTTACCCTTGATTAATAACGAAACTCTTTACATAACAAATATAAACAAGAATTATGGCTTTCAAGAAAGATTCAAAGATAAAGAGTAATTTCACGAAGATTACTATCGGACTTGCATCACCGGAAGAAATCCTCGAAAGTTCTTTTGGCGAGGTTACCAAACCTGAGACCATAAACTATCGTACATATAAACCTGAGCGCGACGGACTTTTCTGCGAGCGTATCTTTGGTCCGACAAAGGACTATGAGTGTGCCTGCGGTAAATATAAGCGCATCAGATATAAAGGCATTGTCTGCGACCGCTGCGGTGTAGAGGTTACAGAGAAGAAAGTGCGCCGTGAGCGCACCGGACATATCGAGCTTGTTGTGCCTGTTGCACACATCTGGTATTTCCGTTCATTGCCTAACAAAATAGGTTACCTGCTCGGTATACCGACAAAGAAACTCGATTCTGTAATTTATTACGAGAAGTATATCGTAATACAGCCGGGTGTAATGGAAGGCCGTACAGACTCTGAGGGCGTTGAAATCAACGGTTCTCACAAGATGGACTTCCTTACTGAAGACGAATATGTAAACATAATGGACAACCTGCCCGACGGCAACGAATATCTTGATGATACAGACCCGAATAAGTTCATCGCAAAGATGGGTGCCGAGGCAATCTATGATCTGTTGGTAAATATCGATCTCGACTCTCTTTCTTATGAGCTTCGCGACCGTGCCAACAGCGACTCTTCTCAGCAGAGAAAGACCGAGGCCCTCAAGCGTCTGCAGGTTGTAGAGGCATTCCGCGGAAGCCGCAACATAAACAAGCCCGAGTGGATGATCATGAAGATTATTCCTGTTACTCCTCCTGAGCTTCGTCCGTTGGTTCCGCTGGATGGTGGCCGTTTTGCAACATCTGACCTCAACGACCTTTACCGTCGTGTCATCATACGTAATAACCGTCTGAAGAGACTTATGGAGATTAAGGCTCCTGAGGTTATTCTCCGTAACGAGAAACGTATGTTGCAGGAGGCTGTCGACAGCTTGTTTGACAACTCACGCAAGAGCAGCGCCGTTAAGAGCGATTCTAACCGTCCGCTGAAGTCTCTGTCCGACTCACTGAAAGGTAAGCAGGGACGTTTCCGTCAGAACCTTCTCGGTAAGCGTGTCGACTATTCAGCACGTTCAGTTATCGTTGTAGGTCCTGAGTTGAAGATGGGCGAGTGCGGTCTGCCTAAGCTTATGGCTGCAGAGCTCTACAAGCCGTTTATCATCCGTAAGCTCATTGAGCGCGGTATCGTCAAGACTGTAAAGAGCGCCAAGAAGATAGTAGACCGTCGTGAGCCGGTTATCTGGGACATCCTTGAAAATGTAATGAAGGGACACCCCGTATTGCTCAACCGTGCGCCTACACTTCACCGTCTTGGTATTCAGGCATTCCAGCCTAAACTTATCGAAGGTAAGGCTATTCAGCTCCATCCGTTGGCATGTACAGCGTTCAACGCCGACTTCGACGGTGACCAGATGGCTGTTCACCTTCCATTGAGCAATGAGGCAGTGCTCGAGGCACAGATTCTGATGCTTCAGAGCCACAACATCCTTAACCCTGCCAACGGTGCGCCTATCACAGTGCCTTCACAGGATATGGTGCTCGGACTTTACTATATTACAAAAATCCGTCCGGGTGCAAAGGGTGAGGGACTTACGTTCTATGGTCCTGAAGAGGCTATCATTGCGCACAATGAAGGCAAGTGTGACCTCCATGCTCAGGTAAAGGTTGTTGTGAAAGACCTTGATGCAGACGGAAAACTTGTTGACAAGATGGTTGAGACTTCTGTCGGCCGTGTGATTGTCAACGGCATCATACCTGAAGAAGTTGGTTATGTAAATAAGATTATCTCTAAGAAGAGTCTTCGCGATATTATTGCCGACGTAATTAAGGCTGTGGGCTTTGCCCGTGCCTGCGAGTTCCTCGACGGTATCAAGAACCTTGGTTATCGTATGGCATATCTGGCAGGTCTGTCGTTCAACCTTGACGATATCATCATTCCGAAGGAGAAGGCCGACCTCGTTGCAAAAGGTAATGAGGAAGTACGTCAGATTACCGACAACTATAACATGGGATTCATCACAGACAACGAGCGTTACAACCAGGTAATTGACGCCTGGACACACGTAAATAACGAGTTGGGTGACGTCCTGATGAAGGAGATGACTGAGGCTGACCAGGGATTCAACGCCGTCTACATGATGCTTGACTCTGGAGCCCGTGGTTCTAAAGACCAGATTCGTCAGTTGGCCGGTATGCGTGGACTTATGGCAAAACCGCAGAAGGCAGGAGCTGAAGGTGCTCAGATTATTGAGAACCCGATTCTTTCTAACTTCAAGGAAGGTATGAGCGTGCTCGAGTACTTCATCTCTACCCACGGTGCCCGTAAGGGTCTTGCGGATACCGCTATGAAGACTGCCGATGCCGGATATCTTACACGTCGTCTTGTTGACGTTTCTCACGACGTTATCATCACAGAGGAAGACTGTGGAACTCTGCGCGGACTTGTATGTACAGCATTGAAGAATGGCGATGAGGTTATTTCTTCTCTGTATGAGCGTATCCTCGGCCGTGTGTCAGTTCACGATATTATACATCCTAACACAGGCGAGCTTATCGTTGCTGCCGGTGAGGAAATTACAGAGCCTATAGCTCAGATTATAGAAGACAGCCCGATCGAGAGCGTTGAAATCCGTTCTGTGCTTACTTGTGAGAGCAAGAAGGGTGTCTGCATGAAGTGTTACGGCCGTAACCTTGCCACAAGCCGCATGGTGCAGAAGGGCGAGGCTGTCGGAGTCATCGCAGCTCAGGCTATCGGTGAGCCGGGTACACAGCTT
>ENA-OPAK01000552-OPAK01000552.1-human-gut-metagenome-genome-assembly--contig:-NODE-552-length-13557-cov-2.358910_pt1 | contig 13557 bp, 9 predicted proteins | sample MGYA00241055_ERZ501426 | MGnify/ENA primary metagenome ERZ501426 (study PRJEB25962, sample SAMEA2042626) | human gut metagenome | biome: human gut; feature: human-associated habitat; material: faeces... | reverse complement strand
TGATGCAGCTAATCGAGATGGTACTCTTGTATTTGATGATAGTGAAATAGCTAAGCAACAAGCATCACTTCAAGCTATTAAAGAGATTGCTAATACTACAATGATTAATTATCTTACGACTATTAATCAAATTAAACAGTCTATTAAGCAAGAAGCGTATGAACTTGCTAATATGAACGATCAACGCGCAGGAGATATTCAAGCTCGTGCCGGTAAAGCTGTCACTGAAATGGGACTTAATCAGGCTCTAATGGGGTCTGTGTGGTCACTTAAAATCTTTGATTGTTTCCGCTCTCGTGATATGATGGCTAATCTTGATGCTGCTAAAATTGCTTGGATTGATGGCTATGAAGGTTCTTATGTAGATCCTAATACCAATGAGATTGTTCAAGTTCGTGTAAATGGTACTGACTTTGTTAATTCTAATTTAGGTATCTTTGTTGGTAACTCTGCTGAACTTAATGAACAAGTACGTAAGCTTGAGGAAATTGCTTTTGGTGCTGCTCAAAACGGAAATTACGATGTAGCTGCTGAGGCTGTTTGTAATCATAACGTTGCTTCTTTACGCAAATATATTAAAGAAGCTGCCGAAGCTCAACGTCAATTTGAACTTCAAAAAGAAGAGATTCAGAAGAAGTGGGATGCTGAGATTGAACAAACTCGTGCTGCTAATGCAGAAGCTCAACGTAAATTTGAAGCTGAACAAGCTCAACTTGATCGCGATTCTAAGGAAGCTATTGCTGCTGATACTAATCTTACTAATATTATTATTACTGATGCTAAGCTTCAAGTAGATAAGAATGGTAATGATTATATTAGTGAAGATGAATCTAATAGTGGTACTCTTGACGATTATCTTAAAATGACTAAGTTAAACTTAGATATTGATAGAGCTAATCTGGAACGTGCCAAGTTTGAGGAACAAAAGCGCATGAATCGTATTAACGCCAATAAGCCACGAAAGTCTTAATGTAGGCTCTTATTTTTGTTGAATTGAACAACTATATCGACTGAAATTTGGGTTCGTCAGAGGTCTTTATTTGAGCCTTAAAATGGCATAAATTAATTGGAATTTCAGAGAGCCGTGTGATAGGCGGTACTAATGCTGTTTCTAATAATATTTCTAATGCCATTTTTAATACATATATTATTATTACATTTGTCACTGTTATAACTTAATTTATAAAAGATAAAACATTATGCCAAATCCTATTGTTCCCGGTGGTGTTACTGATAGTAATACTACTAAAACTGCGGAAGAGATAGCTGCTGAACAAGCTGCTAAAGCTGCTAAAGAAGCAGAAGAAGCTGCTAAAGCAGAAGAAGAACGTAAGAAAGCAGAAGAGGAAGAAGCTAAGCGTAAAGCTGAAGAAGAAGCTGCTAAAACTGCTACTCAAAAAACTGAAACTGAAACTGAAACTCCTACTAAGATTGTTCTTACTACCGATGACGGTGATGTTGAGTATGATCTTGATGCTGACGGTAATGCCGTTAAAGACGGAGAGATTATTTACACTAAAGCTCAGTTAGATGAGTTTGCTGCTGCTGAAACTCAAGAAGAAACTATAGATGTTTCTGCTATTTCTGCTATTTCTGGTTTAACTCCGGTAAATGCTGATGGTACTCCTAAGCAATATGAAATGACTGTTGAAGGTCTTGCTCAACGTGATGCTGATATTGCAGAGCTTGCTAAACGTCAAGCTGAAAGTGAAGCTATCAACAATTTCTTCCGTACTAATCCGGATATTTATCAAGCTGCTCTTTACAAACAAACGTATGGTTCTCTTGAGGGCTTTGCTAATCATATTGATTGGACTACAATGACCCTTGAAGATAAATCAGATGATCAGTTAGAAGCTGTTATTCGTTCTGCTGAAAAACGCAAAGGTACTTCTGATGCTCAAATCGAACGTATTATTCGTTTTTCTAAAGCTGATAAAGTATTAGCTGAAACTGCTAAAGAAAGTCTTGATTATCTTGCTAATGCTCAGAGACGTGAGATTGAAGCCGCAAATGCTAGGCAAGAAGCCGAATATCAAGCTGCTCAAGAGGCTCTTGATAAAGCCTACGGTATTACCTATGATGAGAATGGTAAAGCTAAAGTGCTTAACATTCCTGATTCTTTATACGATAAGATCGTTAATAAAGGTACTATCGGAGGTCTTGCAATTCCAACAGCAGGCGTTAAAAGAACTGTTAATGGTAAAGAGCAAATTCTTTCTCGTAAAGATATTGTCAAGTATTTAACAGCTCCTGTTGTTGAAGTTAATGGTGATTTCTATACGCAAGCTCAGAAAGATGTTTTTGATATGCTTGCTGATAATGAAACGTTCGCTATGGTAGCACTTCGTAACTTATTAGGTGCTGATATTAGTCAGTTAGCTGCTGCATCTATACGACAAGAAGCTGTTCGTCGTTTGAACATTACTTCTAGTGGTAAACCTAAAGTTAAGGTATCCACTCAAGGTGGCGGTACTAAAGTTAATCCTAATAGACGTCCTATTGTTCCGGGTGGTATTATTGATTCAAATAAATAATTATCGTAACTATGCTTAGAGAAATTGGAAAAAAACAGTATTCCAAAGAGGTTTATTCTGATGCCGATATGCTATTGAACTTTAATGTTCTTGGTGCTGTCGATTTGAATAAGTCTCTTACTTATCTTTGGGGTAGGAACAGTAATCAATTCCCTCTTCTTTCTCTTACAGAAGGTCAAGGGAATATCTCTCGTAAGAAACCTATTAATGCTGGTGATACTCAGTATAAGTGGAAGATTATGGGGAAACCTACTGTCACTTCCCCGATTGTGCGTTTGATTACGCCTACTCAAACCCCCGGTAAAGGGTTTATGTCTTTCAAAGCGGAGTTCCAAGATAACTGGATTCCTTATCAGTATTCTGCTATTACTCCTGACGGAAAGCACATGGTTCGTATGCAGACCGATGGTGAGCAGACTGCTTCTGGTGGATATATCTATGAAATGATTATCCTTGGTGGTAATCCTGATGAGTTTATTGATCTCAGCAATTTTGAGAGAGGTAAATATTGGGGCATGGGTGCTCCTACGATTGCCGGTGAATTATCTACTGGTTCTCGTTCTACTGCTGAATCTTGGAGTGAAATGACTAACCAATTTGGTTTCCATAGATTCTCCAAAATTATTACCGGTAACATTGCTAATATTGTAACCGAGTTTGAACTTGATTATGATGATGGTTCTAAAGGTACTCTTTGGATGCCTTATGAAATGCGTCAGTTTGAGTTCATGCGTAGACGTTTGTTAGAAGAGGATTTGTGGTTCTCTGCTTACAACCGTGATATTAACGGTGTTATTCACAATCAAGAAAAACATTCAAATAAACCTATTCCTCGTGGTGCTGGTGTTCGTGATATTCTTATTGCATTCGGTAACTACTTCGAATACTCATTCATGACTATCGAGCTTATTGATATGATTCTTTCTCGTATCTTTGAAGTTCGTAACGATATTGATTTGAGTAACAAAAATATCGTTCTTTATACCGGTAAAGGTGGTTCTAAAATGTTCCAACAGTGTATTAAGAATGAAGCTATCGGAAATGGTTACTTTGATAAGTTAGGTTCTGAGGAGATTCAAAGCCGTGGTGGTATCCTTTCTTATGGTGCATACTTCAATCAGTATAAGCACTATTCCGGAGCTACCGTTTCTGTTAAGGTTGTAGATTTGTTTGATACCGGTTCTCGTGCCGAAATGGATCGTAAGAATGGTCGTATGTATGGTGGCTTCCCTGTTACCTCTTATACGATGGTGTTCTTGGATCACTCTATTGATAACACGAGTGGTGAAGCAAATATTCAGTTGGTTTGTGAAGAGGGTCGTGAATATTTGTACGGTGTTTATCAAGGTATTACTCCGCTACCTAAAGAGTGGGGTGCTTATAGTAAGATGTTATCTACTAGAGAGGATATTGCTACTTATGAGGTTATGTCTTCACAAGGTATCAATATGCTTAATGGTACTACTTCTTTCTGGGCTGAAATGATTTTTGAATAAGCGTACATTACGATTATTGTAAAGTATAAACTTACTAAAGTATAAACTATATGATATACTCACGCAAAATAACCTTAGCGTTAAAGCTGAATCCGACTATGTTTCAAGTCGTGAATCAGAAAAGTATTGGTGCTTTCAATACTATTTTCGGTCCGAGCATTAAAGCGGTTCTTACTCTATCTAGTAAAACTGCTGAAATGGCTTCTATACTTCCTACGATCATTGGAGCTTCTGCTGATAGCCGTAACGTAAACTTTCAAGACCTCGTTTTGAAGCATCTTAAAAACTCAACTGTTGAAGTTCCCGCTCAAGGTTATGAGCTTGAAACTGGTTGGGAGTTTTCTCTTAACGATCCTGTTAAACGTGATGCTATTCTTGATTGGGCTAAAAAGAACAGTATTAATACTGAGGTTGCTCCGAATAAATTAGAGAAAGCTATCTTTGATGCTATGCTCTTTGGTGAAGGTACTGCGGTTCATGAAGAGAATCTGTATATGTACATGACTCCTATTAAGCCGCAAGATTATATTCTTTGGCGTCTTGCTCTGCTTACTTCTACTGTTGCTAATAAACCGGAAGATGTTGAGAAATCTACTAACATTCGGTTTTACTTACATAGCATCGAAGATGTTAAGCGTATGAAAGATGCTAAGACTAAAGCTGTTGTTAATACTGCTACTAAGTTGGCTCAGTTGTTCACAGGTGATGAGTCTTCTTATAAACGTATTAGAAATATGCTTATCTGTAATGCTCCTGCTGATACTCTACAGATTATTAAAATGGAACATGGAGATTTGCAGACGGCTGTAGCTGAACTTTCTCAAACGAATGCAGATGCGTTTATTTCTCTGTTTGATAACAAGAATGTAGAAGCAATGGCGCAAGTCTATAAGTTACTCGCCGCTCAAGTCATTACGAAAGACGGTGATAATTACTTTGACACTGTGCGTCCGGAAGTAGTTCTTGGTTCTTCCATTGAGGGTGTTATGGCTTTCTTAGCTGCTCCCGAAAATGTTGAATATAAAGCACAACTTTTCACTGCTTATAAGGCTTCGGTTATAAACTAACAAAATAGTGTCAGTATGTATAGTAGTTGTAAAGAAGCACATATTGCTGTAAACGATAAGATTCAGCAGATTAATGCTAATAGGCAAGAATCTATTCGTCCGCAGTATATTGATATTGCTCTTAATGAAGCTATTGACGTACTGCTTACGCAAAAGATTAAAGCCTTTGAAGAGACTGGTCGTTATTACGATGATTTGCAGGTATTAAAGACTACATATAGAAGTCCTCTTTACCTTCTAGCAAATGAGGGTAATAGAGGCTTCGCTTTTTTGCCTGCGAATTACCTACATGGTGTCTCTTATGATGCAAGTGTTATATATGATAAGTTTAAACGTTATCGAGCAACTGAATCTGTTACTACTAGGATTTACGTTGTTAATATCAGTGAGCTATTTAAAACTATTCCCGGTTATATAGAAGATTTCGTTATTCAAATCGGTAATGATACCGTTACGTTTCATTATCCTGCTAAAATCTATCGTAAAGAGGGTCTATTTGAATATATCAACTATATGCTCTCCATATTGCTGCAAAAAGGTTACAATGTGACTTATGAACGCTACAATAACGAGTATTACCCCGAATCATTAGTGTTTTACTTCGATACGCCACAGCTAATTGTAGTTGGAGATAAATATACTATTAAGTTAGTACAATTTGACTACAAGCATTATTCGGGCTTATACGAGGTTATCACTTCTGACGGAGTGGTTACAAAGGTGCGAGAGAGCAAACCTGCGGGTATGGATTTAGTTTCTGATGTTCAGCGTAGGGATATGCTTCAAACGTATCACAATCGTCTTAATAGACACATTCATCCTATATGTACGATAGAAAGTAATAGGGTTTTAGTAGATATGGATGATACGTTTGTGATTACTGATGTTGCTATCACATATCTTAGACAACCTACTAGGTTTGATATTGTAACTGATACTGCTACTGAACTTCCGTTTAAAACCGAGATTATTAACCTTGCTACACAGAAGCTTCTTGGTAAACTTAAAGATGAAGGTTATCAAATTGCTATAAATGAAAGTAATTCTTTAAAATAAAACGTTACTATGAGAATTGTAAGTTACGGAAAAACATTTGTCGATAATGTTACTGTTGATACTAAGTTATCTAACGGTCAACTCGGCATTTGTACTGCTTATGGTACTGCTTTGCCTACTACTGGTAGACCTGAGCCGTTTGTAATTATGTCTGCAATTCCTACTAAGGACGGTGGATTTATGAATCAACGTGGAGTGGATATTAATCCTTTTAACTTCACTTATAACGTTCGTAAATATACGGAAACAGATCAGAAAGAAACTATTATTCTTAAAGGTCTTACGAATCCGGCACTTAAGCCTGCTGAGGGTATTGTATATAATGCAGATGCTGAGTTCTGTGGTGCTATTGAAATTTGTTCTTCTGAGGAGTATCGTCATGGTCTGACGGTTAATCCTAATCCTCAGATTGTTCAAATACCTGTTCGGATTCATGCTACTGATACCGTTGATCGGTTGGTAGAGAAGATTAAGAAGAACCTTAGTCTTACTGCTTATAACAAAGAGTTATTTGATATTACTATCGAGAAAGCTGATAGTGCTGTTCAGATAACCGTTGTTGCTAAAAAGCCTACTAAATTGACGATGAACGTATTCGGTATTCTTGCCGATCAAAAAGCCAATGGTACTATTACCGTTAAACATACGAAGTTATCCGGTTTCTTGGCTGATGTTGCTCTTAGTGATGAAGACCTTCGTTATTCTCTGATTAACATGGGTTGGAATCCTCATGATGAGTGGCAGAAAGCTTGGGGTATTGGTGACCCGAAAGTTGGCTTTAGTAAAGTCGCTTATCTTGTTATTTCTACGGCTGAGTTTAATCAATTCCCTGAGATTGCCGCTGATAACAATAGTCCTCGCAAATTCCAAATTATTGTTGGTACGGAAGCTGTGATCGATGCTGTTGTAAATAAACTTGAAGCTATTAAGACTTTAGCTAAAGGTTCCGGTGATAATGCCATTTCTCTGAATACTGCAACTGACTAAAGTTGCTTGGAAAACTACGCAGTGCTTAACGGTTCTGCGTAGTTATATTTGTTTAAACTTAATGCTATGGAATGTAATATTAAAATTGTCAAGTTAAAACAAGTTCTTCCTCTTGGTACATTTCCTAAGCGTGAGCATAACGTTCGATTCTTCTATCATCGTACTGATGGTTGTTACTATATGTATGATGAAAAAGGTTGCGAAATTAATCTAACTACTGATGGTAATATTATTGCTATTGATAGAGAGTTGATTGTTGGTAGTGAGTCTTTGACTGATGACACTCTTGTTTGCATTGGTCTTAAAGCTAATTATGTGCATCCCAGTCGTGGTATTAGAAATAATACTTGTGGTTGTCAAGATACATATATTCGTGCTTGGACTTACATCAAAGATCTTCAAGATTTTATGCAATCTGGTCATATCGAACGTGATTACTATAGAGTTACTTTAGTTCCTTCTCCTGAAGAAGGTGGTATTGTTGGATGTAGTGGTTCTGCTATTGTTCCTGATGAAAATTCAGATGGCTTCCGTTTCCAATTTGAAGCTGGTAGTCGTGTTGAACTTTATGCTAAACCTATTCAAGGTTATCACTTTAAAGGTTGGAAAGAGTTCCATACTAATGAGATTATGTCTATTAGTCCTAATTGGTCTTTTACTATTAAGAAAGATATGGATTTGATAGGCGTATTTGAAAAGGATGAAGCTCCTATTGAACAATTCTATATTAATGTCAATGCTGATCCGGCTAATGCAGGATATGTAGTTGGTGCCGGAACATTCCCAAAAGGTACAAGGCATTCTATAACAGCTGCGGCAATTCAAGGGTATCATTTTACTCATTGGACTGATAGTTTAAATCGTATTGTTTCTACTAATCTTCAATATGATCTTGTTGTTGAGAAAGATGAAACTTATACTGCACACTTCGAGCTTGATGCTCCTGTTATTGAGGAGTACAATGTAACTATTATAATCAATCCTGCTGATAAAGGTTCAGTTAGCGGTGGTGGTACTTATAAATCCGGTCAAACTGCAATAATTGTTCCAAGTCCAGTTGAGGGTTGGGCTGTTGATACAGTTACTGCTTCTGGTGGTAATATTGTAGATAATGGTAATGGTACATATAGCATCGTTGTTACGCAAGATCTTACGATTACGGTAAACTTTAAAGAAGCTATTCGTTATTTCACGTTTAGTATCGTGGCAGATGCGAATGGTTTAGTTCGATATAAAGATATTAATGATGCTTGGTCTCAATGGGCAGAAAAACACGAAGTCACTGCTCCGGAAAAGACTATTGTCACTATCGCTGGTAAAGCTAACGGCGGTTATGAATTTGAAAAGTGGGTAACTCCTACTGGTGCTAATCTTCCTAATAATGAAAACAATATCATTGTTGAAGAAGGTCTGCATCGCAAAGTTTATACTGCTTATTTTAAGGAAACTTACATTCCACCTGAAACTCATATTGTTAATATCACTGCTGGTTCTAATGGTAAATGTAAATATAAGATTGGCTCTGGTGAATATTCAGAAGCTGCATCTTTGCATTCTAACATTAGCATTACTGACGGTGAGACAATTGAAGTATTAGGTGTTCCTGATAGTGGTTATTCTTTTGAACAATGGAATATTGGTGGAACTACTTCTAACTCTAATCCTTATTCAAAGGTTATCACTGAGAATGTAGATTTCTCTTGTACGTTCGTAGAGATTCCACCGGAAGAAGTTACTATTACGGTAGGTTCTGACGGAACTAATGAAACTCGTTATCGTATAGGTGATGGTTCTTGGTCTAGTTGGTCTACTTCTGAACACACGTTTAAAACTGCTGTAGGTTCGATTTATTCAGTTGAAGCTCGTGCGGTTGGTAACTACAAGTTTAGAGAGTGGAATACAAACGGTGCAAAGATTTCAGATAATCCTGCAACATTCACTGCTAAAACCGGAACAAATGCAACGCATATTGCTACGTTCGACCAAGTAATCATGCGAACGCTAACTCTTACTGCTGGAACGGGTGGTAAATGTCGTGTAAAGATCAACGGAAGTTGGAGCGACTATTATAGTGGCACAAAGACTTACTCTAATATTGTGGACGGAACTACCGTTTCTGTAGAAGCATTAGCAGATAGCGGCTATCATTTTAAGGAATGGACTGATTCGGGTGCGCCCTCAACTACTTCACGTGATATTGTCATGAATGACTCTAAATCTATTGAAGCTCGTTTTGAGGTTGATGCTCCTGATAAATTCCAAGTCACTTATGAAGCTATTCCTAACGGAAGTGCTACAATGGAAGGTGCTGGTACTTATAATGATGGTGATACTTGTACGATTAAAGTTAATGTAAGTCCGGGTTATACTTTGAATAAAGTGCTTGTTGATGGTGTTAAAATCACTCTTAACAGTAACAATCAGTATAGCTTTGTGGTTGAGAAAAACATTAAGGTTACTATTGAATGTGATCTTATTCCTGAACCCACACATTATACACTTACAGTTAAAACGGAAGACGAAGGTGTAGCTCAAGGTGGTGTTGGTATCAATAAAGAATCTAATTTAGGAGTTGAAACTGCTGAATTTGAGGATGGTACTGTTGCTACTATTCATGCTACAGCTGCTGAGGGTTATAGCTTTGGCGGTTGGTGGAAAGATGGAGTTAAGATTTCTGACGATGTAACTCTAAGTGTTACTGTTGATGCTGATAAGACTTATATTGCTAAGTTTACTCAAGATCCATATCTCGAATTAGATAAGACTTCTCTTACTTTCGAGGCTGCTGGTGGAACTCAAACTGTTAATGTTACTTCTAACGTCGAATGGACGGTTTCATAATTAGGGGGGGGTACTAAGATGGCTATTGCTTCTTGGCTTACCCCTGCCGCTAAGAGTGGTACGGGTAATAAAACGGTCGGTTTAACTGCGAGTAAGAATACCGGTGCAAGTAGAACAACTATTGTTACTGTTTCAGTCAGCGGTATTACGAAAACTATTAATTGTACTCAAGTAGAAGCTGATAAGTTTACTATTAAGATTTCAGCTTTAACTACTAATAGTTCAGGAACTACTATTACAAATGTTGGTGATTGTTCTATTGGTTCATCCGCTACAGGCGGAGTTAAAGAAGGAACTTATTATCGTGACACACAAGTCATATTGACTGCTAAAGCTGCTCCAACTGGGTATGATTTTGTTGGTTGGTATGAAGGCTCTAATCTTGTTTCTACAAGCCTTTCTTTCGCTGTTACTTTAACTGCTAATAGAACTCTTATTGCTAAATATAAGATTAAGAGCTACACTGTTAATGCAACTTCTGAGGATATAAACAAAGGTACTGTAAGTCCTGCTGGTCAAACTGTAGAACACGGTGCTAATGCTACTGTAGTTGCAACTCCTAAGCCTGCTTATAATTTTGCTGGTTGGTACAATGGAACAACTAAAGTATCTAGCAATGCTTCATATACATTTGCTGTTACTGCCAATATCAGCTTAACTGCTAAGTTTACAATTAAGACTTTCACAACTACTACTGCTAATTCAACTGGTGGTACAGCAAGCGTTAATAAGTCTAGTGTAGAATACGGTGGTTCTGCTATTTGGACAGCTACTCCAAGTACTGGCTATAATTTTAGTAAGTGGTCTAATGGTTCTACTATTAATCCTATGACAGTTTCTAGGATTACTGCCAATACTCATATTACTCCGGTATTTGTTCTTAAGTCATATACTGTAACTTGGAATCCTAATGGTGGAACTGTAGATCCTACGTCAACTACTAAGACTCATGGTTCTACTTTAGGCACATTACCTACTCCGACAAGAGCTGCTGATGCTCAATACACTTATACATTTAAGGGTTGGTTTACAGCTGCAACGGGTGGTACTCAAATATCTGCATCTACTACTGTAACAGGAAACGTTACTTATTATGCTCAGTGGACTGCTACTCTTAGAAGTTACACTGCAACATTTAATGGTAACGGTGGTGGTACTCCTAGTCCATCAACTATTACTAAAACGTATGGTTCAGAATTAGGTACTCTTCCGACTTGTTCTAGAACAGGTTATACATTCCTTGGTTGGTACACAGCATCTAGTGGTGGTACGAAGATTTCATCTACTACTAAGATAACTGGTACTGTTACCTATTATGCTCAATGGTCTATTAATAGTTATACTTTAACTTACAATGTTAATGGTGGTAATGCAGTAAGTCCTGCTTCTAAGAGCATTCAATATGGAAGTGCTTATGGTACTTTGCCGAAGCCTACGAAGTCTTCTGATGCTGAATACACCTATGCATTTGCAGGTTGGTACACTGCTGCTAGTGGTGGAACGCAAGTTACTGCTAATACGACAATGGGTGCAGGTAATACTACGATATATGCACATTGGACTGCGACTAGACGGAGTTATACGATAAATTATCAAACAACATACGGATCTTTGAATAGGACTAGTCAATCTGTTGCTTATGGGTCGAAAGGCTCTTGTACTTTGACTATGCCTTCAAATGATGCTCAGTACACTTATACTTTCCAAGGTTGGTATACTGCTGCTAACGGTGGTGGAACTAAGGTTGGTTCTTCATTAACTTTAGAAACACCGAGTGTAACAGGTGCTGCTACTTATTATGCTTATGTGACCAGAGCTGTTAATAGGTACACCTTTACATTTAACGCTAATGGTGGTAATACTCCTTCTTCTTCATCTATAAGTAAAAATTATGGTGAAGCTATTGGAACGTTACCTACTTGTTCAAGAGCTGCGGATAATACTTATACGTATGCGTTCGCAGGTTGGTTCGATACTTCTGCTACTAGCGGTGGTACTCAATTAACTATGACAACTAAGGTTACTTCTAATAAGACTTGGTACGCTAGATGGACTGCAACTTATAAGAATTATACGGTTACTTGGAATGGTAATGGTGGTACTCCTAGCAAGTCTAGTAGTTCATTCCATTACAATGACGCTTTAGGAACTCTTCCTACTGCTACAAGAACTGGATATACTTTTAAGGGATGGTCTACGTCAGCTAGTGGTTCTGTTAATGTAAGCACAACTACCAAAGTTACTGGTAATGTTACTTACTATGCTGTATGGCAAATTAACAGTTATACACTGACTGTAACTGCGGGTGCAGGTGGTACTGTTAGTGGAAGTGGTACTTACAATTATGGTGCAACTGCTACATTAAAGGCTACACCGTCTGCTGGTTATCACTTTGTTAAATGGAGTGATGGTAATACGAATGCTAGCAGAACTGTTACTGTTACTGGAAATGCTACTTACACTGCAACGTTTGAACAAGATCCTTATTTGAATCTTGATAAAACTAGTCTAACGTTTGAAGCTGCTGGTGGTACACAAACTGTCAAAGTAACTTCTAATGTTAATTGGACTGTTTCTTAAACTTTTAAATGTTCCGCTACGCTTTGCAGACCCCAGTAGGGGAATAGCTTGTGGGGCGTGCGGAACTTCAAACTTTTTTACGAATAATTAAATTTTTATCATTATGATTGGAGATTCTGCTTTGAATGAAAGAGCAACTGCTGTTGAAATTGGGGGTTTGGTTGATGGAGTTGGTGCACCTGTTATGCGCGCCGGATATGCTTTGAAAGCTAAACCGAGTTGGATCACTTTAAGTGCTGTTGAGGGAACTGGTAACTCTCAAGTAGATGTTACTGCTCCGGTTTATAAAGGTCGTAACGGACGTTCTGGTTTGATTACCGTTGCTGTTGAAGATTTGACTGAAGACGTTACTTTGCAGCAGGAAGGTTCTACGATTTGGGATGTTACTACTCAATCGTTGGCTTTCGTTAAAACCGGTGAAGCTAAGAAGTTCACTGGTAATTCCAATTTAGCTTCTATCACGTTTGCTGTTGATTCTAACGCTTCTTCTTGGTTGACTGCCGGTAAATTGGTCGTAAATGAGAAAGAATATAATTCTGGTGCTGAGATTGAAGGTGATCCGGGAGCAGATGATGTTTACGCTTTCGAAATTACGTTTACCGCTGCTGCTAACCCGACGATTAACACTCGTACCGGTTATATTATTGTAAATGGTCAGAAATACTCTGTAACGCAAGCTGCCGGTGATGCTACTTTGACTGTATCTCCGACTACATTGACTTTCGCTGCTGCGGGAGAAACTAAACAGATAACGATTACTACGAATACCGCTTGGACTATTTCGTAAGTCGTCTGTTGATTTGATTATGGGTCTGATAGGTGCTAAGGTACCTATTAGACCTTTTGTCGTATAAACAAATATCTAAAATATGACTAAACTTAATTGGGTAAATACCTCACCTAATTCGGGTAATGGTAATGGGTCTATTCAAGTCACTGCTCAAACTAATGAGGGTGACGCTAGGCAAGGTTCTGTTGCTGTTGCAGGTGGAG